>ULOD01062096.1_pt1 | contig 21835 bp, 9 predicted proteins | sample 1952351 | NCBI WGS metagenome assembly ULOD01 (sample SAMEA4835596, study PRJEB28245) | human gut metagenome | biome: gut microbiome; material: fecal sample | place: Denmark | collected 2008 | reverse complement strand
TTTCAGCTTATGCAGTATTATGAGTTAAACACCTAACCACTTAATAGACTGCATTTTTGCTGTATTATCATCAACCTTGCTTTTTCTTTCTGCGTTTACTTTAGTATTAATATTAATCGCTCCCGCCTGTTCGCCCATCACGGGGTACTTGGACCGAGGCCCTCACGGGAACATGATTATCTTATTTCATTATTCCTTTACATGTCTTATTTAACGACAACCTTTACGGTCTCCTCGCCAACCGTCACGAGAACGATACCAGCGGGAACAGCGATCGTCGCATCATCAGAAGTGATAACCGTCTCTGCCAACGGCATACCCAACAAGTTACGGACATAAGCCGTCTCGCCTTGAGCGCCTTGGATCGTTACATAACCGGCGTTGCCTGTTACTACGATAGAAGAAGATACGGAATTATCGATAGACTCGTTAGATGTAGGATTACCCTCGCCTACTGTTAGCGGCAACGCTTTAGAAGCATTAGTAGTAAAGCCTAATTTACCGTTCAACGCATACAAGTAAGTAGTAGCGGCACCTACCGGCGTAACTGAATAACCACCCTCTATTTTCGTGATATAGAACTTGAAGTTATCGATGCCTGCTGAGCAAACATTTTCCTTAGTCTCTTTAGCCACTACCACAGCCTTACCGTTCACGGTCGTATTGATCGTATCCACACCTGCCAAAACTGCCGGGCGGAAGATAGCCTTAACATCCGTTTCCTCCGTAGGATCATTAGAATAAGAGCCTTCCAACGCATAGTTAGCGTTTACGTCAAATTTAGCCTTGCTTTCGTTCCAGAAATACATAGAGTCCTTAGCATAATACAAGAAGTTTCTGGTAACTGCGGCAGGTTCTTCCGCTTTAGTAACAGGTTCTTCGGTAGCGATGCCCTTAGAGATATAGAAAGAAGGGATCTCAGCCTTGCTGTCTGCCGTATCCAACCAGAAAGTCAAGCCCTCCGCGCCAATGACACCTTCCAAGATACCATTTTTGTTCTCTTTCAAGGAGATTGAGCCTTCATCACCGTCCAATGTAGCGTGTCTCGGGGTAGCCTCCAAGCTGATGCCCAATTGATAGAAATCTACGGTTACATTCGTATAAGATTTATCCGCACCTACCAAATCTTCCGAGAAAGAAGCTTCAGTTACATCTACGTATAATCTCTTAGCGCCAGCTTTCACTACTTGGTTATAATTATCAGCCTCTTTCTCCGCAACGGCATCATCCTTCAAATAGATATACTTGAAATTGTTCTTCACGGACTCAGCCTTCTCGAAAGCCCAAGAGTAGCTCTTAGCGACATCACTAATCGGCTCAAATTGCTTTTTCTTAGCATCGTCATTGTAATACATGTACAGTTTATCAACAGCCACGGCTGATTTACCATTGAATACCAACTGAGCCTTTTGTTTCAATTGAGCGTCTGTCAAGTTCAAGAAGCCCTCGTTACCGCTTACGGCTACCAATTTGATATTCTCCGCGGTTAATTCACCAACCGTAGTACTTACGGCTTGATAGATACCAGCCTTATCTGTTTTGTACAAGTTTGCCTTGAAAGTCTCGCTTGTCTCAAGATTCTTGAACGTAACACTACCCATACCCGGCATCGCGATAACAACCCATTGAGCGGACGGAGCCTTCAAGTCTACGTCTTTCGGAGCGACAGCCTCTTCAACGAAAGAATAAGAATTCGTTCTTGCCACGTCAGCCTTAGCCGCATACTTAGAAACCAAATATTTGCCATATAAAGATTCATTCTCCTTACCGGATTCAGGCTGCGTACCCGTAAAATAGATATTATAGATAGCGGCACCGTCAGTCTTCAACAAATCAGAAGCTTTTGCCCAAGTATCACCCGTTGTTTGAGCCAAAGTAAGCTTAGCTTCATCTTTTTTAGTAGTGATATAGGTCTTCAAGCCACCAGCGGTCAAGGAGTAAGCGCCGACGTAAACATTCAGATTTGAACCATGGTTCTCATCCGTATCCTTCGTAACCTTAACACCCTTCATCTGGACCGTATACTGCCCACCTTTATTAGCCAAATCCTTTTCTGAAACACTATAGATAGCATTCACGAAAGCGATCTTACCATCTTTCTTAACATTGGTTGAGTTCAACTTCTCGCCTTTTACGGTAGTGAAGCCGAAGCCCTCACCTTGAGTAGCATCCAAGCTAGTGATACCGAAAATAGCGTTCGGATTCAATACGATGAAAGTAGCGGCTTTCAAGTTATCCTTAGTTTTGCCATCACTTTTAGCCAGCTTCAAACCGGCATCGTTGGCGACTACGAAACATACACCGGAAACCGATTCCACACCTAATTCCAATTGCTCATTAACCGTAGCAGCGTCGATAGCGAACATCTGCTCCCCAAACGGATTCACGTCCGGCTCTGAAGCGGCTTTCGGGAATTTGAAGGAGAATCCTTTACCGGAAAGGTTCTTGTTTAAGTCGTCCACTGTCGTTTCTTTAGAAGCTTTAAGCATTTTAGCGACTTTGGAAGAGGAGGACATATCGTATGCCAAAGGCTTGTTTCCAAGCTTAATCACACCTTCGGCAAACGTAAACCAGCAATAGCCCTTCTTTACCGCATCCGCATCAGGAGTGCCCACAACGTCACCACTTGTCGTACCATATATCACCTTACCCGCGGCATTCAACAGTTGAAAATAGTCCGTACCATTTTCCGTCTTCTTACCACTTACCGTAAACACTTCCGCACCAGCTTCGTCAACCGTAGTGAAACCGTAACCTACATTCTTTACTTCCTCTGATTTTAAAAAGCTTGTAACAACTTTAGTATCCTCATTAGGATCAGCTCCCAGATACACCTTTTCCCCATTCGTCACTTTACCAAGTGCTTCATAGGTTTTCGCAGGTGTAGTTTCTCCAGCAGCGAACACCGCCCCCGCCATAAGCAAGAACGACGCAAACAAAGTAGAAATTCTCTTGTTCATAAATCGAAAATTTAATATTAATAATAGTGTTAATTATATATCCATCAACCCTTTTAGCCAATCTCGGCTTTACGAAAACGACTAGTCTAAACGATCGTTTAGATCTTGCGTTTTTCGAGAGGTACAAAGGGGAGTTTGTGGAAGGAAGAGCTTGTTTCGTAAAGGATAGCCTATCCTATTGATAAGAAAGCGAATAAGGGAACAAAAAAATAGCTCGGAAGGGTTGCAGAAGTCAAAGAAACGCGTACCTTTGCAAATGACTAATTATAACGATCGTTTTCAACAATCATTTTCATATATATAATATAATGTACATGTGTACATTATAATAGCGTACTAAAATATCTCCTTGCAATAAATAACATATTCAATATAAACTCCCCCGTTTTGGGCCTCGGAAGTGAATAACTAACGGCTATACCTAGTGGATAACTTACGGCTTGGGAAGTGAATAACTAACCACTTACAAACCTTTTTTCCTACCGTTGACCAAAGGAATTTCCTATCATCATAATGCCCATTATAAGGTCTTTACAATAGGCAATGTAACACCTTTATAATGCCCATTGTAAGCCGCTTATAACTGCGATCATTAGAACGCTCAAAAAGAACACTGATAATCAATACATTAAAAACGCCATTACCTTGTCCAGAAAACACATACGACTTTTACAAAAAACACGTACATGTTTTCTCGGAAACACGTACGTGTTTTTCCAGAAGCAAATTCCGGTCAAAAGCAACAAAGATTCTGATAAAGCCATTATCTTTGTTTTAAAATCAATACATAACCATGATGAGACACTTAAAGTACTTGGCTTTTGTAGCATGTCTGGGAAGTCTTTCCCCGGCCTTCGCACAAAACGCCTCTAAAAGCTTGACAATCGATGACCTAGTCACTTGGCAACGAATCACGGACCGGGAGATCTCGGACAACGGAAAATGGGTAGCTTGCAAGATGGAACCTTGGGAAGGTGACGCTACCGTTTATTTGTATGCGGCCCAAGGGCAAGAGACCGCCACTTTTTCTCCGGCCGATAAGTTCGCGTTCTCCGCTTCCTCGGGTTATCTGGTTGTCACGCAAACACCCGGAAAGTCTACGGTAGATTCCCTGAAAGTATTGAAGACGAAAGAGGACAAGATGCCGATGAACACCTTGGTAATCTATTCCGTCGCCGGTAAAAAGGAGACGATAGACTCCCTCAAAACCTTCAAATTAGCGGACGAGGCGGATTGGATCGCTTATCAAAGAGGCCGGAAGGACTCCACTTTGTACGTCCGTTCGCTGGATGGAAGCAAGACCTTCCAGTTCCCGACCGTAACGGATTTCCAATTCGCCAAGAAAAGCGGTATGCTATATTACACGAGCGCGGCGGAAGGAGAAGCAGGTATATTCACCTTGAACCCGGAGAAAGGAAGTCCGGCGCTCATCAAAAAGGGAAAAGGCGTATTCAAACAAACCACGTTCGACGAGAAAGGGGAACGGTTAGCTTTCTTATATTGCGCCGACAAAGATTCTTCTTACAAAGCGTTAAGCTTATGGCTATCCGAACATAACGCTCCCGCAAAAGAAATCGCCACCCGTGGAAACAGGGCTTTCCCCGCTGAATGGGTAATCAATGAGAACGGGATGCTTCAATTCTCGAAATCCGCTTCCCGTCTGTTCTTCGGTACCTCACCGGAGCCGAGGCAAAAAGACACGACCCAACTAGCCGAGAATCGTCCGAACGTACAGGTTTGGAGTTGGGATGAGCCCGTACAATATACCGTACAGAATTACAACAAGGAAAAAGACTTAAAGAAAGGCTATCAAGCGGTTTATAATCTGGGCAACGGCTCTATCTTCCAATTGGCGAATGAGGAATTACCGAATATCCAATTGGGTAATGAGGGTGACGCACCCTTGGCGCTCCTTTCCACTTCCCGTCCCTATTCTTTGTCTTCCATGTGGGAGGCCCGCACACGCAGCGACTATTATACCGTATCGTTGGATAACGGGGAGCGCAAGCAAATCGCCCAAGCGGATTATGGCCGTTTCCGCCTCTCCCCACAAGGTAAATATGCGTATTGGTATGGCGAGACGGATAGCTGCTGGTACACGATCGCCTTGGCGGAAGGCAAGCAATATCGCCTAACCACTCCGGAAAGCTTCCCAGCTTGGGACGAGGAGAACGACGTTCCTAATCATCCTTATGCGCATGGAGCCGCCGGCTGGACCGCGAATGATCAAAATCTCTTGATCTATGATCGTTACGACATCTGGAAATTCGATCCGACCGCGGCCACCCCACCGATCAACCTGACCGTGAACGGAAGGAAGGAGAAACTTTCCTACCGCTTGGAACAACTGGATAAAGAGGCTCGCTTTATCGACCTCGGCAAACCGCAATTATTAAAAGGATTCAACGAGGCCACAAAAGGATACGGATTCTACAACGCACGCCTCTCCGCTCCTGCCGCCCCGAAGACTTTGCTGGCGGGCAATTATATGCTGCGATCTATCAACAAGGCGAAGAATACGGATGACGTGATCTATACGATGGAAACCTTCCAGCAATACCCGGATATCCACTATTCGACCTTGGCGTTCAAGAAATCCGTGCAATTGACGCATGGAGACAAACAGCAGGAAGGTTTTATCTGGGGTACCGCCGAGTTGGTATCATGGATTTCCTTGGACGGCCGTCCACTGGAAGGTGTCGTTTATAAGCCGGCGAATTTTGATCCGAACAAGAAGTACCCGATGATGGTAAACTTCTACGAGCGGAATTCGGAGACTTTATATAATTACCGTATGCCGGAACCGCATCGTTCTACGATCGATTATCACTTATACAATAGCAACGAATATGTCATCTTCAACCCGGACATTCGCTATGTAGATGGTTATCCGGGAGAAAGCTGCTATAACTGCTTGATGCCGGGTATCACCATGATGATCGCCAAAGGATATATCAACGAAAAAGGGATCGGTGCGCAAGGACATAGCTGGGGAGGTTACCAAGTAGCTTATTTAGCGACTCGCACGAATTTATTCTCCGCTATCGAGTCTGGGGCGCCTGTCGTAAATATGTTTAGCGCTTATGGCGGTATCCGTTGGGGTTCCGGCATGGCCCGCTCTTTCCAATACGAGCATACACAAAGCCGTTTAGGAGCTACGCCATGGAGTTCTCCACTTCGTTATCTGGAAAACTCGCCGTTGTTCACGATGGATAAGGTGCAGACCCCAATATTGATCATGCACAACGATGCCGATGGTCATGTGCCTTGGTACCAAGGTATCGAGTATTTCGTTGCCATGAAACGGTTAGGTAAACCTTGCTGGTTACTGAATTATACAGGTGAACCGCATTGGCCGATGCATATGGCAAACCGCATCGATTTCCAACGCCGCATGTTCCAATTCTTCAACCATTACCTGAAGAACCAGAAGATGCCTAAATGGATGTCCGAGGGCGTACCTGCCGTAGAGCAACCGTTTGAGTTGGGGTATTGATCAGACAATTACAGCTTCATACGAAACTCGGTACGGACACCGGGTAAGGAATCAACGGTTAAATCGCCGCCATGCAAGCGCATTATGCGGTGGGAGATACTGAGGCCGATGCCGCTACCACCGGACTTCGTAGAGAAGAAAGGCGTAAAGATAGCAGACAATAGTTCAGGAGAAATACCGGGGCCATTGTCTGTTATAGTTATATATACCCTACCATCTGTCTTCAAGGCTTCTACGGAGACGATACCATCCGCTTGCCCCTCTATCGCCTGTAATGCGTTACGGATCAAATTAATCAGAGCCAACACGATCAAGTTTTGATCCACACGTACCGTTAAAGCTTCCGCAGAGGAGAAACGGATACGGTCGCTACCCGGCTCGGCACACAACAACCGTTCCATCTTCTGAAATAAAGAGGTTATAGGCACCTCGGTTCTTTCCGGCTCCGGGAGATGCGTCAGACGATGGTAGGAATCCAAGAAGGCGGATAAATTTTGCGCTTGCCCATGAATAACCTCCAAACCTTCCCGTAATTGCTTCGGAGTATATGTATCGGAATATTTCAATAGGTCAGCAGACAAGGAACGGATTGGCGTAATCGAATTACGAATCTCATGCGTCAGTACCCGCAAGATACTCTCGTAATATAAACGCTTCTCTTCCATCTCACTCTGGTTTTGACTGAATAGGAGGATAATCCGGTTCATTTCCGTATACAAATCCTTTACAAAAGGATCATTCGTTTTATTTGGGTACCGCAAAGCTGTATCCCCATTACGAACCGACTCAAAGAAGGTAGCTATCTTACGGTTTATACCGTTCATCCACCGGATTAGTAACAGAGTTATCAACAGGATAATACACAGACATACAAAGGATAAGAAGTAAGAGGTACCGGTTATCAACAATACGGACCCAAGTAACACGAGAAACACGATCAAGGAGACGATTCCTATAATCTTCAAGTATAAACTCCGGTTAACCATAGCTACTCTCCTTATAATCTACAATCCGTATTTCCGCATCTTATTATAAAGGGTCTGGCGGCTAATATCCAATTGTTGAGCCGCAAGCGTCAGGTTCCCTTTCTTTTCTTTCAATACCTCGGCGATAAACTGCCGTTCCATATCCTCCAACGTACAAGGATGGGAGACTTCCGAAAGCTCCTCCACATAGAAATCATCGGCATCCAAACGGCATTTATCCACAAGTAAGACCGTACGTTCGACGATTTGCTGCAACAAGGCCAAATCACCCCGCCCGGCCATATCGGATAACTTATCGACCGCCTCCGCTGTCAGACGAGGCAATGGTTTCGCATAAGCCTCCGTATATTTCTTTAGCAATGCATTAATAAGAGATTCGGCCACAGATGAAGCCTTATCTGTATTTGATTCCATACGGTGTTCCCACACATGGACAAGGGTTTGAATAAGTTTCTCGTTATCCCAAGGTTTCACGATAAAGTCCGAGGCTCCCCTTTTAAGGGAAGATACAGCCAACTCGATATCCCCAAAAGCGGTTATCAAGATAACGGCCGGAGGATTCTTAAGCTCCAAAATACGATCCAACCAGAAAAGCCCTTCCCCACCGCTTTGCTTTCCAGCGCCGAAGTTCATATCCAGTAAAACCATATCTACATCTCCATTCCGTAAAAGGGCAGGCAATAGAACAGGAGATGATACGGTAACGATCGTCTTAAACTCATGGGACAGGATCGTCCGCAGACTTCTCAATACCGCCTCATTGTCATCTACGACTATAATCTTCGCGTTACGCATGAAGCCTCCTCTTTTTTCGCACGCAAAGATACGATCTTTTCCCGGCTCTCAGTGTCCAATATTTAGACAAATCCAGTCCTTTACGAACGTTTCCTCCGATTTTATTTGCCATATTCCACGCAACCGGATAGCTTTGAACCAACAAACAGATAAAACCATGGAATCCATATCTCTAAAACTTATATTCCGTAGCTGGTGGCGAAACAAGACGTTCGCCGTCATTTCCTTATTGAGTCTGGCGGCAGGCATCACTTGTACCAACCTACTGATCTCATACGTCATTTATGAATCTAGGATAGAAGCCCATAATCCCAATAAGTCGCATATCATCTATATGGCACAAGACTCTCCCTTGACCTCCGGAGAGAAAGTATCTTTTATTAAAGGGAAGATCCCTGTGCAGCTAAAAGACCAATACCCTGAAGTTGAGGATTATTTACGACTGAACATAGACAATGCCGCCTCCATCACGATAGAAGAAAAGCGCTTCAACCCAATCTCGATCGTCAGAGCAGATCCCTCCTTTCCTCGCTTTTTCCCTTACAAGGTAGTGGCAGGAGATATAAACAAGGCATTAACCCAACCAAACGCAATTGCGTTGACCGAATACCAAGCGAAGATATTCTTCGGGAACGAGGATCCTATCGGTAAAACCTTTTCGGCAAAGTACGCTTATGAGAACGAGACGATTACCTACGAGGTCGCCGCCGTTATCAAAGAGTACCCTCAATCATTCTTGAAGTTCAACGCATTGGCAGGTACTACCTCCCAATTCAATGGCGGCCCTACCTTATTACTGGTAAACGATCTCTTCAACATTGATACGTTCACTCAAAAACTAAAGGATGATAAGGTACCTACTTTCAACGGAACCGGACAGTATTATTTCTATACCCTCCAAGAGAGTTATTTCCAAGAGCAAACCTATACACAAGAATACATCCCCTATATCCACCGAAACCAGAAAGACTTACTGTACGTTGGTTTGTTCTCAGCCATCCTAATCCTCGTGATCGCCTGTTTCAATTATGCCAACCTAAGTTTCTCCCGCATTTTGCAACAAGTAAGGATGATCTACACCCAGAAGGTGATGGGAGCATCGGCTGGGCAAATCCATCGCCAGCTATTCTTGGATACTTTCCTTACCGTGCTGATCGCTTTCTTTTTATCCTTGTTACTTACACTAGATTTCCTGCCGGCTTTCAACCAGATCGTTTCCGGACGTATCTCCTTGGGATTTTTCTTTAGTGGACAGGTCTTACCTGTGATCGTGGCACTCATCCTAGCTCTATCCATTATCCCCTCATTATATATGAGCCATAAGATCAACTCCCTTTCCCATTCCGAGTATAAATCATTCACCACCGGTACCCGGAAGCGGACAATCATAAGCGGGCTCTCCATCTTACAATTCGCCATCTCAATAGCTCTGGTATTCGCCACGCTAACCGTACGGCAGCAACTAACGCTCACTCAGACAAACGGTGAACGTTACCGGGACCTCATCGAAATAGCCGACTGGAGTGGGAACCATATACAGACCTTCTCTGAAGAGATCCGGCGTTATCCTTCCATAGAAGAGATGTGCCTTTCGAGAAGCGGGATCATACAGTTCAACTTGCGGACAATGGTCTTGAAAGACGAAAACGGAAACGAACTAAATTATACGCTAGGCCAATACGAAGGTGATAGTACTTTCCTAAAGGTTATGAAGATAAACATTCTTCAAGGGCTCTCAGAGCGAGAGGCTCTAAAACAATACAGCACACCCGTCTATATTAACGAACAATACGCACGTTTGCTCGTGCCCAAAGGCGAGAATCCCGTGGGTAAGCCTGTCCGCCTTTACGACACTGAATTCGGGAAGATGGAAAAGGAGGGAGAACCGATAGCGATTATAGCAGGGATCGTGGAGAATCTATATACAGGAACCTTACGACAAGAGGTTTACCCTAGCTTGACCTACCTAACGCATACTCCCCCCTATAACCTCGTCCAAGTCCGACTGAAAAAGGAGCATAGAGCCGAGGCTCTAACGTTACTGCAACAAACATGGGAAAAGATCAATCCCAACGTACCTTTCGAATACCAAGATATATACGAGGAATTTATGTTATCTAACCGAAAAACGATCGAACTGGCACATTTGCTCATCATGTACTCGATCATCAGCCTCCTGCTAACCGCCTTCGGATTATTCGGCATGGCTCTCTATGCCATCCAGCAGCGTACGAAAGAAATCGGTATCCGTAAGGTAAACGGGGCTACGGCCGGGGAGATCTTGTATCTATTAAATCGTCGGTTTATCGGCTGGGTAGGGATCGCTTTCGCGATTGCCGTTCCTATCACGTGGTATTCGCTGAGTTGTTGGCTGGAGAATTTCGTATATCGGGTGGACATATCCATAGGAACATGCCTGCTGTCCGGCGGTATCGTATTGATGGTTACGCTACTGACCGTAAGCAGGCATAGTTATAAGGCGGCATCCCGCAATCCCGTAAATGCCTTACAAAGCGAATAGCGAAAAGGAATATTTTGGATACTCACCTCAGTGTCTTCTCATCAAGGAATGCATCACAATCATCATACAAATTGAAAACCAATTCCTCGGGAATTACCGACCTTGATCGCCACGTTTCGATGGAGGAATAAAAACGTTCGAATAACTCCTCCTCCAATCGCTCGGTTTGCTGCATATACCCATTGCCGCTTAGATTGAAAAGTAATTCCCAATGGAAATAACTTTCCGTATTCGTCCCCCGATGATAACTGTAAATCTTATCCCGAAGCATGTTCGACGCGTCACATAACGGAGCATGTTTATTTTGATCGACAGTTAACGCCTTGGGCAACTTCTTATCGGCGCCTTTCAACCAAACCGGAACCGCAGGAGTAACCGGTGGGTAACCGATAACCGTCCACATCGTAGTGAACGAAGCATCCTCGTCCGGCCGTACACCTTGAATAGCCACAGCGCAAGAGGTACTTCTACGAGCGATAAAATCCTGCTCCGCAAACCAACTGGAAGTCTCTGGCTTATTATGTTTTCCATCTTTCAAGTCGATACCCATCAAAGGATTATGGAACGAGCGAGATAAATGGGACCGCACACAATTCTTCAAGTTTTCCGCATCGCGATTTTTCCACATAATCGGACGTCCGTCAGGTGTTACCTTGCCAGAAATGATAGCCGACGTGCAAGCATTGGCAAATTCCATGGCTCCTGATAAAACAAGAGCCATGAGACACAATATATTTCGTTGCGTACTCATCCGACAACTACATACATTTGTTATAAAACAACGCATTCATGAACAACTTACTAGTTCCAAAGAAGTAAGAACGGAAATTCATATCATCAGCAAAAACAATCACCTTACCGCTTCTATAAGGTTTCACCATTATAGCAGGCTCCTCTCTCAATAGGTTCGCATTATCCGCCGACAAGAATCCCGACAACAAAGGCTTCTTGGTATAATATAAAGGCGAAACATATGGATCCCTATCTTTCTGGAAAATGATATCATTCGTTTTTATAACAGCAATCTCATCTTGATCAAGTCCCCAAGCTAGCGGATGCGTCTTATCCAAATGACAGTTCAGAATTACCCCTTTGATCAACTTTCCGGCTTTTGCTTCCGCCTTATCCGCAAAAGAACGATAAACCGATAAGCTGTCCGCCTTTTCAAGCAATGTTTCCTTTGTCTTTAAAGAGATAAGCCCTTGTTTACCAGCCCATGCGCTAGCCTTTCCGGTAGCGATCAACACTCCTCCGGCAGCAACCCACTCCTTCAAGGCAGTCTCGGTACCCTTAGTTAGATTTGGAACACCATTAGCCAAAATGATAACATTGTAAGCCTTCAAGTCCTTGCCTGTCAAAGACGGGTTCTCTATCAATACCGGACGCATCTGAAAACGCTTATCCAACAAGAACCAAATCTCACCCGATTCCGGGATACTTACGCCACGTCCTACCAACATAACCACTTTCGGCTGCTCCAATGGTTTAAAAGCCGGGCTGCCAAAATCCACATCAGCCATCAATCCCGTGTTGGCCGAATAGATATCCACTCCCGTATTTTTCGCCAACTCATCCAATGTCGCATAGAGCACATCCGAAGGAAGCGGCTGATTATGCGTCAATACCTGGTAGGTACCATAGCCCATCGTCCATTCTCCCTCTTCGTTCTTAAATTGGAACGGACGGTTGGTCGCACTGACCCGAATCCCCTTACGCTGCAACTCATAGACTACCTTAGGTGCATAAAACTCCCGGTTCTCAAACACATACCCCACCCGGCTTTCCCCGCCGATGAGCCGTCCTTGCGGAAAATCATTTCGCTCAATCCGATCACCCATCAATCCGGCGACACTCTTCACCGGAGCACACTCCAAGTTAAACGCATGCGGGAACGTCCATGTAGAGATATCATAGAAAGTACTATCCGTATATTCTAAACAATCCTCCATAAGCACCTTAACCATCGTACTGTATTTTTGCGCCACCGGAATGACATAGGCTGAACCTTTTTGGAACTCCTTGTTACCTGCGGCTTGATAGTCCTTCGCCAACTGATAGACCTCGATATGATGACGGGCCATATTCTCCAAGAAATGAAAAGCGACAGACTTAGATCCGCGTGTATCGAACACATAGCCCTGTACCGCCTCCTTCCGCGCCTCAGAAGCCGTACGTTCATAATATTCCTTCTGATAAGCCAGCAAACGGGTACGCATCGCCTTGGCCGCTTCCAGCGTAGCGCAAGAGGCTAATGCCTGATTCCGGATCGTCCAGCCAAAGGTCCATTCCCCGCTCGGGGTATTACGCAAATGTCCGCGCGTGGAACCTTGCTCATATAGCAGGCAAACGGATCCATGCGCATCTCCATAAGCAGCCCCTTTTCCGTAATAGAAGTCATCATAACCCTCCTTCGAATAATAAGTCGTCCCAATCCGATCGAGTGCCTTTGCCGTATAAGAAGAAATCTCGGCTGTCAAGTCTTGATTAAGCTGGGGAGTAAACGGATGGGTACGCTTAGGATGTCCCGGACTGAAATAATAAGGACGTAACGCCCCTTGCTCATGTTGATCCACGACCACATTGGGCAACCATTCAAAATATCCATTTAAGCCATTGATCCCCTCGGGATGTTGTGCCATAAGCAAGTCGCGATTACAATCGATCCAATAATGGTTCGTACGACTGGAAGGCCAAGGCTCGGTAAACTCACGTGATTTTATATCGCTAACATTCGTGAAACTTCTAGAGGAATTCACCCACGACGCAAACCGATTGATTCCATCCGGATTGGCTCCGGGAGTCATCACGACAATCTCTTGGTCTAGTAATTCCTCGATCTCAGGCCCTTGTGCCGCCGCCAAATGATAGGCAACAGCCAACGAAGCGTTCACACCCGATGCCTCATTTCCATGAATGCTATAAATCAAGCTTACGATCACAGGCATGTCGTCTATCACTACGCTTCTCGATTTCGCCACGTCGCTCAACTTTAAGTGCTCCTCCTTCAGTCGATCTATATTCTTTTGGTTCTCGGCCGAAGTAAACACGACCTCTATAAAAGGACGGTGCTGATAGGTACGCCCCGTCTCCCTAATCGTGACACGGTCGCTGCATCGCGCCAATGTTCTCATATATTCCACTACTTGATCCCATCCGGCATGTTGTTCTCCAAGCTGGAATCCCAAGATTTTTTCCGGGGTAGGAACCTGAGGGTCATAAACCTGAGAACCTTCCGGCAAGAAATACGTTAAATCATACGGATACTCATCCGCTTGTGGTTGAGCAAAAACACCTGTCGCCAAGAAGATTGGCAACAGGCACATTAAAAAAAATCTTCTCATAACTATTTATTTACTTTATGGATTCGGTTCGCAAAGCGGATTCAGTTGAGTCTCCTTATCAGGAATAGCCCATTGCCAATCCCTATGTCCGGCCGGACGATATCTGTTCCCGTTACCCGTCACCGTTCCATCTCCATACATATTGTAATTAGAAGCTTCTGGATCCACCACTTTAGGCATTGCGTCTTTGTTCCAATATTCAATCAAACCATTCGGGAAAACCTCAGGACGAGGAGCCGGTCCACGGTCCAAATCCATATTCAAACGTTTCAAGTCGAACCAACGGAAACCTTCCCCCCAAAGCTCTATGCGACGTTGAGTCATCACCTCTTCTATCAAGTTTTCGCCCGTTTTCGTAGACAATGTATACTCCGGATCCCGATGACTTGCCAGCGGATAAAGAGCCTGAGCCGCTTTGCCTGGCTCCCCAGCACGTGCATATCCCTCCGCCATGATCAACATCATCTCCGGCAAGCGCATGAAAGGAACATCCCGGCCACCTTTCGTCGTAGGATCCGATACGATAAACTTATTGGCCATATAATTAGCATACGCTTTACTGTTACACTCCGCCCGGATCGGTCGCGGAAGAGTATTGGGATCGGTCGCCCTCGGAAACCAAATTCCTTTACGCACATCGGTATCACTGATCTTGTCGTATAACTTATTATAAATCGCACGAGGGGTATTGCCATTATACGAAATGATCTCATTCGACATATATCCATGGAAGTGAGTCAAGTTCGGAGCTTGCTGCAACAAAGGATTCGATCCCCACAACCATTCTGTATTTGATTGATCGCTAAAACGATCATTCAATGTCGTATAGGTATCATCTTGCAATTTGGCTCCTGATAGATCAACGACCAATTTAGCCATTTCAGCCGCTTCCAACCATTTACCTTGCGTCAATAAGATACGAGCCTTCAAACCGCGAGCCACGTGCAAATCAATATGCGACTTATTAGTCCGTTTCTCCTCCGTAGCACCCAATAATTGGATCGCCAAGTCGATATCCTCATTGATCTGCGTATACACCTCCTCTACAGAAGCTCTCGCTCTCGGCTCCGTTGAGTTATCGTTACGAATTACCACACCCAATTGCGTGTTATCGCCCTCTGCCTTATAACGGCCGCCATACATCTGTACCATCGTGAAATAGGCGAAAGCCCGGTAAAAATGGGCTTGCCCCTTGATATAATTCCTCTCGCTCTCCAAACCTTCCGCAGCATCGATATTATCGATAATCATACTACTGTTAGAGATAAAATATTGCAACAAGCGATAAAAATGGGTCGCGCTACCGATCGTCGCATTCCGATGGCTCGACCATTGAGCCTGCTTTTGGAACTGCGCATTGCTGTACGTATATACCAAATCATCCCCCATCACCTCATACCAAATCATCAACATATCGTAACCGCCATAAAAAGCCGAACTAGACAGATCACCCGTCCACATCAATTTATGCAAGCCATTTACAGCCAACATAGCCGATTGGGTATCATTGAACACTGCTTGCTCATCCACCGTTTGTGTGGAAGTTGTCTCCAAAAAATCCTCCTTGCAGCCATTGAATAATACCACAAGAGATAGCAACACTACTATATATATATTTTTCATATTGAACATGATTTAAAAAGTAAGATTCAAACCAAAAGTAAATACTCTCGCAGGCAAATAAACATCCGCATTACCACTATATCCTGAGAATATGTTTGAACGAGGGAAAATACCTTTTCGTTTCGTCAGCAAGAATAGATTCTCTCCTGACGCATATACCCGGAGTCCTTGCATGGAAACCTTCTCCAGCCATTGCTTCGGCAGATCATAGCTCAAAGTAGCGGAAGCCAACTCCAACATATTCGAGCTGATCAACCAACGAGTAGAAGTTCCCGCATTCATATTCGTATCTGCGAAATCCTCGATGCGAGGCACATTCGTGACATCGCCCGGTTTCTGCCAACGATTCAAGATATCCACATGCTTGTTGGAAGTCAAGGATGCGGATCCTGAAGGCTGTGTCATCAAATCAGAATATCCTACATCATACATCTTGCCACCTAGCTGGAAGTTAAACAACAGGCTTAAAGAAAGATTCTTCCAAGATACGTTCGTATTAAGACCTCCCGATACCTTCGGTGTAGATTCTCCGGCCCAATCATAAATGGCCTCATTCACGTTAGTCGTATATGTTTTTCCATCCACCTCTACCAGGTCGACAGACTCCACCGTCAGTTCCGGATCCGGCACATAGATAGAGTTTCCGGTAGCAGGATCTACTCCCGCCCACTGGCGAAGATAAAACTCATAGCGCGAATGTCCCTCTTCCACCCGATGTACTCCGCTGTTATAAGGTTCTACCGGCAAAGAGGTAATCCGATTTTTCAACCATGTAGCGTTAATTCCCACAGACCACGTCCAATCCTTCGTCTGGATGATTCTTCCGTTCAAATCAACTTCCACACCTCGATTGTACATCGTACCTGCATTCTTATATGCGCTGGTAGTACCCGTATCCGGTGCTTGCGGGATCGAGAACAATAAGTTGCTGGAACGGCGATCGAAATACTCTACACTACCCGACAAACGGCTTTTAAACAACTCAAACTCTAACGCCACATCGCCATTGCGAGACACCTCCCATTGCAAATCCTTATTACGAACGACACGTTGCTGGATATAACCGGCCTCCAATCCGTTCATGGCCTGCTCGTAAGCCGCTTGCCACGCATAGTAGCTACCGATGGCATCATTACCCACCTCACCGTAAGCGACACGCAACTTCAGCAAATCGATGAAATCAAGATCTTCCATGAAACGCTCCTCGTCAATACGCCAACCAGCTCCTACCGAGAAGAATGTACCCCAACGGGAATCCTTGTAAAAGCGGGAGGATCCGTCGCGGCGCACGGATGCAGAAAGGAAATAACGGCTGTTATAGTCATAGTTCGCACGGGCAAGGAATCCCTCCGTCTTGTAGGTATTCGTATAAGAGTCTTGCTCGTCCGGCACCGAATAATTGCTGAACTCAAAGTTGCCATTATGGATGGTCTGGTTTTGCATGGAGCCTTTCAGGTAATTGTACTCATAATCATAACTCTCATGTCCTAATAAGACATCGACATGGTGATTGCCGAAATTCTTTGTATAGGAGAGCAATTGGTTGAACGTCCAAGTTGTCTCAAACGAAACGGTCTTCGTGCTTGACCCCACCTCAGTCTTCTCCGGATAATAGATACTGGCCGAATGCCCTAAACGAGAGCTTGTTCCCACGGCTCCGTTCACCGTAAACTTGAAATCATTCAAGAAACGGATCTCCGCATACAATTTTGCGTTCAATTGATTCCGCTTGTATCCGTTGCTGATATTTTGCAACTCAATAGCCGGGTTATTACCAGAGATATACGCACGCGAAGGCGCTTCCACACCCTCCTCGATCGTATAGGCCTGACCGAAGTCGTACACTTTATTACCATTGGCATCCAGCACATATTCTTTGGTACGAGGATCGTGTACATGGATCGGATAGATCGGTCCGATATAGCGAGTGAATCGGAAAGGGTTGTTGTTATTTCCCGAAGCTTGCGACTGCTGCCCTTCCGCCTTGCTGATATTCCCAGAGAGCGTACCGCCAATCTTCAAGAACGAGGTGATCTGCGAGTTAACATTCGTATTCAAGGTATATCGGTCAAACTTCGATCCGATGATATAACCACCTTCCGTCAGATAACCGGCGGAAAGATAATAATCCGACTTATTATTACCTCCGCTCACGCTCACGCCTATATCCGTACGGCTGCCCGTGCGCTGGATAGCGTCTTCCCAATCGGTATCATCCGCCCACATGAACGTAGCGTTCGGGTTAAGCACACCGTTCGCATCCACGACCTGATCGTCCGGCACGTTAAACGGATTGAAGCCCAGCGTTCCTGAAATCAAGTTTTGAGCGGCTGCCATTCCCGCTTGCTCTGGTGACGCACCACCACTTATCAACTGGTTGCGTGCGCTCTCCCAATATACTTTCAAATAATCATTCACGCCCAATCGTTCATAATCCTGACTTTGCCGATTCGTGAATCCTTGGTTGATTTTCACATTCACCGACATACGATCCTTACTACCCGTCTTGGTGGTTATCAAGATAACACCATTACCACCTCGTGCGCCGTACAGAGCTGCAGATGAGGCATCTTTCAAAACAGACATACTCTCTATATCACTGGGATTGATACTACTGATACTCTGATCGTAGGGCATACCGTTAAGTATAATCAAAGGGGTATTCGTCGCAGAAATAGAGCCCAATCCGCGAATATAGATATCCGAATCTGAACCGGGCTGACCACTGGCTGAGGCTACTTGCACACCCGGCGTAGATCCTAGTAAGGCTGAAGTTGCCGATGTAACAGGACGAGCCTCTATCTTCTCTGACTTCAGCAAACTGGCAGATCCAGTAAACGTACTTTTCTTAGCCGTACCATAGGCCACGACCATCACCTCATCCAATGTTTCCGAATCATCCTCCAGAAGTATCATCATCTCTGATTTGATCGGAAGCGTTTGCGAAGTCATGCCAACAAAAGATACGGTAAGCGTACGGGCATTTGCCGGCAAGTTGTCCAATGAGAAACGTCCCTCCACATCTGTAATTGTACCGATTGTTGTACCTGTCACAACAATATTAGCACCAATGACCGGCTCGTTATCAACTCTTTGCAAAACACGTCCTGCAACTTTCCGGGATTGTTGTTCAATGCCATTTAAATAAGAAGTAGGCAAAGCCTCGGCAGAAACACTACCTGCCACTGAAAAAGCCAATAAAAAATGAGCTAAAAGCACGTTTTTAAAAGTCAAACAACGAATGCATCCTTTTAGTCCGTGCATATTGTCAAAAAGATTCATAATAATAGTTTTAGATTTTAATTTATCAAACACAATAACATCCGCAAGATCAGAATAAATATTATAACATCAAAGTAGGAAGCTCATTTTATTTACATTCTCGTATAAATAACACATAAAAAGTAGCGAATTTTCGTGAACGTATTCCATAGAAACAAGCCTGCTATTCGGCGGTATCGTACTGATGGTTACGTTACTGACCGTAAGCAGGCATAGTTATAAAGCGGCACCTCGTAATCCCGTAAATGCCTTACAAAGCAAATAGTGAAGAGGAATATTAAACTCTATTCGCCCATTGGCAATTTACTTAACTGAGATATTGCCTGTAAATTGGAATAATCGTATTGGTAAAGGCCATCATCGGCGATCATCATCAAGGTATTCCTAAAAGGGATTACATCGTAACCCTCCATACCTGCATAATGAACAAGCTGATTAGCCAGCAAGGTCATAGGATCTTTCGCATTGAAGACCTTTAACCCTTCGTCACAGAGGAATAAAGTACCGTTATCGATACCTAATCCTTTCGGACATTTCATGCCATAAGTAACCAGCAGGTTCGGTTGGTCCACATCACTTACATCTATGAGCATCAGTTCATTGGTATTTTGCCCGCAAGTATTTCCGGAATGCACGGTCACATACGCTAAGTCATCCTCCACGACAACCGGATCACAACCAAAGACATGACTTACGGAAGAACGATACTTAGGCGCTAACGGATCTTCCAGCGAATAGATCAACATGCCGGTCGGAGTTCCCATGAACATCTTATCTTTATAGTTGAAAAGAGTCTCGACATCACGTTGCAACCAAATGTCGTTTGTCGTCAAGACAGGCTTGTCTCCAGACAGGTCGAAAACACACATGATATTCTGTTCTACCGTATATAAGTACTTACCATAAATAGAAAAACGAGCCATAGATCCGTTCACGCCCTGCGTGGAAGTACCCGGCGCCGCATCGTTCGCCATCAGATCACCGCCATAACTCGGATAATGGTAAATGGTTTCCTCCCGTTCCTTCGGCTCCCAACCAACCACGACACCTTTCGCTCTCGCTTCTTCCGAATAACACATATTATAATCGAACCCATAGCCATTCTCTATGGTCGGAAGCGCATAACGGAAAGCGTTCTCCACACGACCTTCCAATTCAGGTCTCTCCGGATCGGAGATATCGAACCAGACCAGATCCACATACGAATCCGCATACAATTTATCATCCTTGATCGAGAGATCCTCGTTACCGATCAACTCTACAAAGCCCGCTATCCGGGGAGATGCCGGATTCCTGTTATCCACGATATGGATGCCCTTATCTGGGGAAGAAATATACAGGTAACCCTTATAGAAACAGATCTTACCCCGCTTGGTGATTGGCACCACCTCATCCGTCACCTTCACTGAATTCCGAAACTCGGAGATCGACATGAATACCGGTTCGTTGATAGCATACCGCACGACCTCCACTCTCACTCCATCATCCTTGCATCCCATTAAGACGCAAAGGCTAAAGGCAAACGCCCAATAAAAAAGTTTCCACATAATTATAATAGATTTAATCATTAAAAAGCATATCGTATACCTGCGCTCAACCCAAATCCCAACGGCTTGTCCGTACGAATACTAGCCGGTTGATCACAGTCGAAATAATGGGAGAAGCGAGGCTCGAAATAGAGACTCCAATCCCCATAGAAACGATAAGCAGCACCGACCGAGGCATTCACGGACCATTGCATACCATGGATGCCCTCCTTTTTGCTCTTGGAGATAGTCGTTCCGTTTCCGGCGATATAGCCACTATACACGGCCTGCAAACCCTTCTCCATCATAAAGCCTCCGGAGAGATAGACATTCCATCGCTGATTCTTCCATACATAAACCACCAGATTCAAAGGAATACCCAGATAATGCAAAGACGATTTCACCTCTGACGGGCAATCCCCTCCCCTCTTGAATGTAGTGGATAAATACGTATACATCAATCCACTTTCCACGGCTATACGCCGGCTCAAATCCTTCCGTACCGTAAAACCGAATGATATCGGAAGGGAGTAGCTAACGTCCGGATAAGATTCGAACGAACGATTATCCAAGAAGTTCTCATCCACCTTAGAACTCCGTAATACCGGGGCATTACGGAATGAGACCGTTTGGGGAGGCGTATTACCACTCTCCTTTTCATCATCGTCTTTATCCGGCTTATCCGGATCGGGGCTTCCTGCCGAATTATTCATATCTCCCGGAGAAGAAGCATCGCCATAACTCATATCCGTATTTAAAAAGCTATCTACATAACCACTAGAGCCAACGGCGGCGGCCAATAACCACTTGTTCCGTTTACTCTTCTTGGCTTTCTTTTTCAAAGAGGCTTTTCGTCGGGGACTCCGTTCGCCTTCCGGTAGAGGAACCGTAGAGTCACCTCGCTTAACGACTATGTCCGTCGAATCCTCGGACGCATCCTCCTTCACAGACGGTTCTTCTACGATAGCCGCAATCGCATCCTTCTCAATAATCTCGATAGTCTCACACTTCTCATCCTCCCGAATCGTTTCCTTTTCCCCGACAATAGCGGAAAGCTTAGCCTTTTTTTCCCATTTCAGCACTTTCGCTATACGTTTCTTTACAGGCTCTACAGGTAAAACGGGATGCTCCGAAAGAATATTCATTTCCTCCGCTTTCTCCGATATCTCTTTCTGAAAGGGGCTCAATTCCTCCAATGGCATCTTCTCCGGGGAAGGTAGCAGCCAAATAACCAAGGCCAGCACTGCGGCGACGACCAAGCCTCCCGTCCACAACCAACCCCGTGGTCTCGCTCTCCGGTTCATC
>ULOD01005475.1_pt1 | contig 21857 bp, 19 predicted proteins | sample 1952351 | NCBI WGS metagenome assembly ULOD01 (sample SAMEA4835596, study PRJEB28245) | human gut metagenome | biome: gut microbiome; material: fecal sample | place: Denmark | collected 2008 | reverse complement strand
GAATGTGAGGTCGGCTTTTGGATCAAGGTATCTCATGAGTGGAAACGTATTGATGGGTTGGCAACTGTAAAATGCTTATATGTGGCAAATTTACAAATAATAATCGAGGAAAGCACGCCTGTCAAGTTAATCATTGTTAAGCGCCTTTGCTGTTCAGCTCAGGGCCAAACTCTTTTGCCTCCTCAAACTCGATTATCCTTGGGTAAGAACGGTTGCTCGCGTGCTCAGCACGGTAGGTTCCTCCTCGTGATGCGTAAAACGCAACTCATACGAATTGAGTATGCGTGTAGCGAGTTGGTGTATCAAAATCACCATATTTGTGTATTGTGCTCCCGTCAACTAACCCATACCTTTGCACCCAAAAAAGAATAAACCACAAATTATGTTTAGAAAAGTAATGTCCATCGTGGTGTGTGCAGCCAGTGCAACCGTATGTATGGCACAGTCTGTGGATGCTGTGACGGGAGCCACGAGGCAGGTGGCCGACACCGTCCGTATGAGCAAAGTAGAGAAAGCCCTCTCCCGTTTGAGCCTTGGAGGTTATGGCGAGGCGGTGATGTCCCGAAATTTCTATAGTCAGAGTTTCAACAGATACAATGCCCCCGCACGCTACAAGGACGACAATAGCCACGGACGCTTTGACCTTCCCCATGTCACGTTCAACTTGGGCTATGACTTTGGCCACGGTTGGACGTTTGGCACCGAGGTGGAGTTTGAGCACGGCGGCAACGAGACGGCCGTGGAAGTAGAAGCGGAAGAGTCGGGCGAGTATGAGGCCGAGACGGAGAAAGGTGGCGAGGTGGCGCTCGAGCAGTTTTGGTTGAACAAGGCTTTCTGGAAGGGAATGTTCAACGTCAAGGCTGGTGAGATCATCGTGCCAGTGGGCTATTCCAATGCCCACCACGAGCCCCTGAACTTCTTTACCTGTTATCGTCCGGAGGGCGAAGCCGCTATCCTGCCCAACACTTGGCATCAGCTGGGCGTCTCGTTCTGGGGACGTGTCAAGGACTGGCGATACGAAATGCAGTTCCTTTCTGGTTTGAACTCCGAGAGCTTCACGGGCGAGAACTTCGTCCACCCAGGTGCTACCAGCCCCTACGAGTTCAAGGTAGCCAACACCTACGCCCTGGCCGCACGCGTCGATAACTACTCCGTCAAGGGCCTTCGTGTGGGCGTAAGTGGCTATTATGGTCATACGTTTCGCAACTCTATCAAGGATCCTGGCGCCACCTATGATGATGTCAAAGGCGCACTCTCGATCATTTCGGGCGATTTCCAACTCAACCGATGGAACTGGATTGTGCGAGGCAGCGTGGTCTATGCCCACCTTTCCGATGCTGATCGCATCTCGACCTACAACAAGGCCAACTCCACACACCATAAGTACCAGGACGGCAACCCCTTCCACAACACCAATATTGGCAGCAACGCATTGGCTTACAGTATCGAGGCGGGCTACAATCTTTTCTCGCAGATCCAAGGACTGAGAGACCGACAGAAACTGTACCTTTTCGGCCGTTTCGACCATTACGACTCGATGGTGGCAGGCACGTACAAGAGCCAGTACCGCCATTGCGCTCCCTATATTACAACCGTGGGCTTCAATTACCACCCCATCAAGCAGATCGTCATCAAGGGTGAGTACGCCTATCGCGCCTTCAAGAAGCCCAACAACAAAGGACTGAGCAGCGACAGTCCCTTGTACGTCCAGCCGTTCAACAATGAGCCAAGTATCAGCTTGAGCATTGCCTATCAGGGATGGTTCCTTAAGTAAAAGGAGTGGTTCCTCAAGCAAAGTAATATCCAAACAAAAAAGATAAAAAATGAAGAATCTCAAGAACTATTCTTTTGCCCTCATGCTGGGCATTGGAGCATGTGGCTTCATGGCCTCTTGCTCTTCAGAAGACGATGTGAAGACAGAAGTGGTTACCGGTAGTCAGGAGGCACTTAGTGTGGCTTGTCAGCAATGGCGCGTGGCTCGTGCCCACTGGGAGAAGTCGGAGGCCTTCCTCTTTGGTGCTGCCGACGAATACTCCATCGATCCCCACACCGACACCTGGCCTGTGGACCAAGCGGCCCTCGCCAATGTGCTGCGCGACCAGAGCATCATGTCGGACATCGAGAACAAGGTCCGCCTCCTCAACTCGGGCCTGCTGGGCTATCACGGTATTGAGTATGTGCTCTTCCGTCAGGGCAATCCGCGCGACATCAGTCAGCTCACCGACCTGGAGTATCAGTATGTGTGCGCCGTGGCCAAGGACCTCTATCAGGCCACTTGTGTGCTGCAGACCACGTGGGAGGGAGCCAAGAGTGGCACCCGATACAATGAGACTCTCAACTATCTGAAGACCCACAACAAGTTGCAGGACGATGGCAATGTGAGCAGCGAGGGACTCAGTTACAAGGACTTCGGCGGTCTGTTCAAGAACACTCCCTCAACCGATTATTCCAGCAACCTCGACGCCACCATCCAGATTATCGAAGGTGCGCGCGATATCATCGGCGAGGTGGCAGGTTCGAAGATTGGTCTGCCCTGGTCGGGTCAGGACGATTCCTACATCGAGTCGCCATACGCCTACAACAGCATCGTGGATTTCTATGACAACATAGCCGGTTGCAAGAGTGCCCTGTATGGAGCAGTCGATGCCACCACGCCCAACGACAAGTCGCTCATCTACTTCTGCCTCAATGCGGGCAACGCCACCCTCAAGACCCAGGCACAGACCGTGCAGAGCAAGATGGATGCGGCGCTCAGTAGCATCAAGGCCATGAAGAGTCCGTTTGCCCTCAACTATACCGACGCCTCTGCCAAGAAGGCCATTGATGCTCTGGAAGAGTTGGACGGCTCGCTGGAGGCATTGGGCGCTACGCTCAAGACCTATGCCGGCAACCAGGCCGTGGAGGCGCAGTGCAAGGTAATCAACGCCAACTACGTCGATAACGTCATCGTCAAGACCTATACGGCCCTCTGCGACCAGGCAGAGATCCTCTACAAGAACATCAAGAACATCAAGAAATAAGATACATGAAATTAAGATATAACCATTATCTCTGCCTCCTGCTGGGTGCCATGGCTATCGCCTCTTGCTCCGACGATACGTCCGATGCCCTTTCGTGGGAGATTGGCGATGGAATCAAGATAGACTATCCGGAAGATTACTTCACCGGAGGTCAGTTGGGCACCACGACCAACAACTCCTCCACCGCCTACAAGCAGCCTTCCCTGGCTGTGGAGAACGCGGGTATGGTGACTGCCTTCAACGAGGGTGAGTACCTTTTCGAGAAAGACTTCAATACCAACACCACGGGTGCCTTCCGCGGCTTGGGCCCGGTGTACGTGCGCCCTGGATGCAACTACTGCCACCCAGGCTACGGACATGGTGCGCGCCAAAATGCCTATTCGGCCACGCAGGAGCGCAATGGCTACCTCCTCGTCATCTACGACAAGCAGACCAACGCCTACATCCGCTCGGTGGCTGGTATGCCCCAGACCGCGGCCGTGAAGCCTTTCAAGGCTCCGATCGACGAGTCGCAGATCCGGATAGACTGGAAGCACTATACGGACGAGTGGGGAAACAAGTTTGACGATGGTGAGACCTACGACCTCACTTATCCCGATGTGACGATCCCAGCCTCTGCCTACTATGCTCCCGTCTATGTGCAGCGCAATGGCAAGGATGTGGAGATTCCTGCCTCGGAGTATGACGACAATATCGCCATCCGTCTGGAGTCCACCATCGGCATCTATGGCACGGGCTTGCTCGATGCCATTACCGACGAAGACATCACGGCGCAATGGCAGGCCGAGTCGCCTTACGTCACGCTCAATCCTGCCATGTGGGATCAGGCCGCCAATACGTGGAAGAGCTACTACAGCAACAGCTTGCAAGGCGATGGCACGAAGTATGTGCGCCGCTTCACCTATGCCCTGAGTCGTGGCCCTGTGCTCGACGGTGCTGGCGCCAATGCCATCTGGAACATCACCAACGTGACGCGTCCTGACCGCCGCTACCACTATCTCGACCTCGCTGGCAAGTACTATGCCGAGAAGTCCTCGCAGGACCCTGAGGTCCAGGCTGGCTTCACGGAGTATATCAACCGCATCGACCCGGAGAAGAAACATCCGGAGTGGCATACGGGCGACTTGGCAAGCGACATCAAGACCTATCTGACCAGCAAGAAGTTGGATGCCGAGATGACGCAAGAGCAGTATAAGAACCTCATGATCTGGCATCGCGGACTGGCTGTGCCTGCGGCCCGCAACACCACTACCGAAGACTTCAAGGCGGGCAAGGCCCTCTTCTCACAGATAGGCTGTGCCAACTGTCACCGCCCGTCGTGGACCACGGGAAGCGACGAGATTCGCGATCCGAACCGCCTCTTCTCCAATGCCGACATGCCTCGCTATCCCTATCAGAAGATATGGCCCTACACCGACATGGTGCAGCACCGTCTCTTCATGAAGAACGATATCCGCACAGGCTGGTGTCGCACCACACCTCTCTGGGGACGTGGACTGGCCAGCAAGTGTGGATCGGGTACGGAACGCTTGCACGACTGCCGTGCACGCAACGTCATCGAGGCCATCATGTGGCATGGTTGCACCGCAGAGGGCGGCAAGAGCGATGCCTATGAATGTGTCAAAAAGTTCCGCGCACTCTCCAAGACGCAGCGCGACCAGATCGTCTTCTTCATCGAGTCCGTTTGATACAATAGCGTAATCCAACGTGAATAATAGATTGATCAATTATTTTATGGCTTCCCTGTACACACTTCTCTTGGTGTGTATGGGGATTGCCACTATTGTGGAAAAGCTCCAAGGCGTCGGCTTCGCCAAGGAGCAAATCTATGCCACGGGTTGGTTTGTGGCACTATGGGTGCTGCTTGCCCTCCTGTCCGTATATTACATTGTCAAAGCTCGGTTGCATAAGCGCATGGCCGTGCTGTTGCTCCACCTCGCCTTGTTGCTCATACTCATGGGAGCCTTCGTTACCCATCTTTTTTCCCATGATGGCACCATCCATCTGAAGCAAGGATCCAGTGTGGCGAGCTATGTGGACCAGCATGGGGCAGCAACCGACCTTCCGTTCTCCTTGACCCTCTCCGATTTCAAGGTTCACTACTATCCCGGCACCAATGCCGTCATGGACTATCAGTCCGACATCGTGGCTGAGAAAGGCGACAAGACGGAGCATCTGGCGGTCTCAATGAACCATATCGGCCAGGTCTCTGGCTACCGCTTCTATCAGTCGTCCTACGACGCCGACCTCCGTGGCACGACGCTGCTCGTGTCCTATGATCCCTACGGCATTGCCGTGACCTACATGGGCTATCTGTTGCTGCTCGTCGCACTGCTATGGACGATGGTCTCGCGCCATACGCGGATCCGCCAGCTCTATCGCGTCGCTACCAAGGGAGCCGTGGTCCTGTTTTTCTTCCTTCTCTCCACCTCCTCCGTTGTAGCCAAACCTTCCGTCACGCCTGTCAACAGCGAAGTAGCCGACGCGATGGGGCGTGTCGCTGTGCTCTACAACGGCCGCATCTGTCCGCTGAATACTGCCGCTACGGAGTTTGTCACCAAATTGTGTGGCAAGAGCACCTGGGAGGGCCTCTCTGCCAATGAGATCTTCCTGAGCTGGATGATATTCTATACGGAATGGGAGGCGCAACCGATCATTCGGGTGAAGAGCCAGGAGGTGCAGAAGCTGCTTGGCATAGAGGGCGAGTGGGCTTCGGTCAACGATTTCTATACCTCGCAGCATGAGTATAAACTCAAGGACAGGGTAGGGGACAGTACGCTCTCCGATGCGCAGCGCAAGGCCCTTCGCGAGGTGGACGAGAAGGTGCAGGTCGTCACGATGTTCTACAATGGTGAGATGCTCCATCTCTTTCCGCTCCCTTCTCAGGGTGGGCTGAAATGGTACACCCCAGGCAGCACGGAACTCCCGAGAGGCATTCCCGAGGCAGAGTTTCAGTTTGTCAATCATGCCATGGACTATTTCGTCAAGTCGATCTTGGCCAACGATGTCGATGGCGCAAAGACCATGATTGCCAAGATCAAACTCTTCCAGAAGGAGAAAGCCGGCCTGGTACTGCCCTCTCCTTTCTCTCTCAAAGCCGAGGTGTTCTACAACACCTTGCAGTCCCAGCGCGCTGTGGTCTTCTTCAGCCTTGCCCTGAGCCTGTTGTTCTGCATCATCGCCTTTTGCGGCAAGGAGGCCAAGTGGCTGAGCCGTCTCCATACCTTGTTCTGCGTGCTCCTCGCCCTATACCTCACCCTGCTTCTCGCCCTTCGCTGGTACATCAGCGGTCACATCCCTTTGAGCAACGGATTCGAGACCATGCTGTTCATGTCGTGGGCCACCCTCCTTCTGTCCCTCCTGATGGCCGGGAGGATGCCGATCCTCAAGGTCTTGGGCACGCTTGTCTCCACCCTCTGCCTGCTGGTGTCGATGATAGCCGTGGGCAGCCCTCAGATCACCCAACTGATGCCCGTGCTCCAGTCGCCGCTCTTGTCCATCCATGTGGCCGTGGTCATGCTCTCCTATGCCCTCTTTGCCCTTATAGCGCTGATCGCCCTGCGCTGTCTGCTGCTAAAGGACGGCGACCTGCTGACGCGCCTTACGGCCCTCTCGCGTTTCCTGCTCTATCCGGCGGTCGCCCTGCTGGCCATTGGCATTTTTGTCGGTGCCGTATGGGCCAATGTATCGTGGGGAGCCTATTGGTCATGGGACCCCAAAGAGACCTGGGCCCTCATCCTGCTGATGATCTACGCAGTCCCTCTCCACCAAACGCCGATCGTCAAGGCGGACCGTCCTCGACGCTATCATGCCTATGTCTTGGCAGCCTTCCTGGCCGTCGTCATCACCTATTTTGGTGTCAACTATTTCATGACGGGTATGCATTCGTATGCCTAAGTGCCGGGAGACAATTCGTCTCTTGGGCGGGGCGCCGGTGCGTGCTTGGTTTTTAGTCTTTTAGAAAGAAGCCTTTGGCCCGTTTCCCATGTTGGTAGTATGACTACTACTTATGGCAAACGAGCCAAAGGCTTCTCTCTCTTATTTCTTAAGCCGCTTGTTTTTAAGCCGCTTAATTCTTATACTCCTTCAGTTTCTCCAGACAATAAGCCTTGAAGTCGTTCCAGTGGTAGTAAGGCTCCACGTCGCTCTTGATGGGGAGCGTGGCCTCGTCCTCGCAAAGCAAGACCTTCACCAGAATGTCGTTCGCCTTGTTGCGATAGAACACAAACTGAAGGTTGGTGGCCATCGGGGTGATCTTGTAGTCAAACCATTGAGAGGAGATTCTCTCCGGATCCTTGATCTCCTCGCCATAACCGTTCAGGTCCAAAAGGCAGGTGAGCGGAGTGACCATCGAGTCGTGGCCATATCGCAAGGTGGCTCCAGGGTGCTGGAGGGCGATGCAGCTGTCAGCCTTCTCGATAATATCCATCAGAAGGTTGCGCTGAGAGAAAGGCTGAACATTGCCCGTATAGGGAGAATAGCCGAAGCTCATTTGCCACCAGGCGTTGGCGGCAACCCAATTCTGATACAATTCTTCCTCGTTGAAGAGATCATACAGAGAGACCTTGCCCCTCAACTCCGTGCCCTGGATGGAACTGGCCATCTCGTATAGTTTTCTGTTCAGATCACTCTGGTCGATGTTCTGTCTCACCCACACAGGATCGTTGAAAAGCTCCTGCATCACGCGGCTGTAGCAGGCGTGCTTCTTGAGAAACTCCTCCTGCACAACCCTTCTGCCCACCGAGTTTTTCAGGCTGTCAAGATATCTGTCGCCATGATTCATATAGTACATGTCGTGCTCGCTGGCATCATGGAAGATATGGAGCTTCGGATTCATGCGGAGCATCTGCTGCAAACCGTTCTCCATGGAGAGGATGCATCGGATCACTACCGTACTTCGTGCCTCAATATTGGTCTCGCCAGCAAAGATCTCAGGAAATCTTTCCATCATTCGCTTGGTTATCCCCTGGTGCTGAAGTGCTCCGAGCGGAGTCAGCTCGCCGTCGCGTCCTCTTGCCTCCTCGCGAAGCAATTTCACCTTTGCCAGTGTCTCTTCGCCCTTGGCCGTGAGCTTGCCCTCCTGCTTCGCCTTCAGCAGGGCAAAGTAAGGCACGTCGTAGGCCTCCTTGCCAATCATATAGCGGGAGCCATGGCGGCCATAGTGGCTCAGATAGAAGGGCTTATATCCCTTGGGCGCAGGAGTCAGTTCCTTCTGCGGGCCACGATAAGCCACATAGTTACTACCCGAGAGCGTGATGTCTCGCTTGAAATCCTCCTGAGGAGTTTGCGCTGTCGTTGGCATCACCATGGCCAGGGATGCCAGCAAAAATAGATTCTTTATTTTCATTTTATTATCCTTGTTACCTAAACTCTACCATCAGGCCTTTCCTAAGCCTGTCTGAGCAGCCAATGATTGCTCTGAACATGATCCTGTCAGATATTTCACATGCCTTGGTGTCGTGAGAGCAAACACCGTGAAATCCTGAATCGCAGAGCGAAGGTACAAATAAAAACCGAGAATCTCGCTTCTTTCAAAGTTTTTTTGATCAAGAAGCCATGTTTCTGTATTTATTAGTATCTTTGCATTGATAAACAGGCAAAGCGTCGATAACGGCTTCAATGCCATCCAACTCCATTACATATAAGAAAAAGTCAATGAAAGTAATAAAGCTTCACGGTGGGATTCGCTTTCATCAACTATGTCGAAACTTAGATTCATACGGCTATGGAGCAGAAAACGATAGACAGATTTAGAGGTTGCCTTTATGGACAAGCCATAGGTGACGCGCTCGGATTGGGAACGGAATTCATGATAGATGAGGATATTGCTTGGAAATATCCTCATGGACTACAACACTATAAGCAGATATACCAGGACAGACATCGGAAGCGATGGAAAATTGGCGATTGGACTGATGATACAGACATGATGCTGTGCATTGCTGACGCAGTCATAGAGGACCAAGGTGTCAATTTTAGAAATATTGCCCAGCACTTCAAGAAATGGGCCAACGGCATCCCTATGGGTATTGGTGAGCACACCTATAAGGTCTTGATGGCGAGAGACTATACGGAGAAGCCGTTTGATGTCTCTTACATGATTTGGAAGATGAGCAATTACCAATCTGCGGCTAATGGTGGCTTGATGCGTACATCTGTCGTTGGACTTTTCCCGAAGGAAGTCAGGACTTGTGCAGAGCAGATCTGTCGGCTCACCCATTACGATCCTAGATGTGTCGGTTCGTGCGTGATTGTGTCCGAACTTATACACGCATTGGTTTATGGTATGCAGCCTCCGACATTTCTTCAAATAAGAAGTTTGGCACTGTCGTATGATGTAGAGATCTGCGATTATGTGGACAAAGCGTGGGATGAATCCGATGTCAAGGATTTGGTAGATTATGACCACATGGGCTATACCTTAGTCACATTGTCCGTGGCTCTTTGGGCTTACTGGCATGTTGCTTCATTTGTTGAGGGGCTCCTTGCTGTGGTGAATGCGGGAGGCGATGCTGATACCAATGCGGCAGTGGCGTGTGCCGTACTTGGAGCGAAATATGGGTATTCGTCCATTCCGGCCGAATACATTGAGGGCCTTTTGTATAAAGAGTCCTTGGACCAAACGATGGATAGCCTTAGGATCATTTGCATAAAATAGATAACCAAAGCTTCGTCAAATGCTTCATGAGCGCAAGATTGAAAGTGGGTATGGTGATAGCGTTGTAAAGCGGTTGTCAGCAGACCTGAAAGAACGCTATCCAAAGTGGGTATTTCACCACGTCAACTTTGGAACATGAAAAAATTTTATGAGCGTTACGCTGGGCATGATGAGAAAGTGCTACGCTCCGTAGCACTTTTGCCGTGGTCACACAATCTGCTGCTGTTGAGCAAGGGACTGAATGATGAAGCTACGCTCTATTATGTGCAGGAAACCGTAACCAAAGGCTGGAATCGCGACTTGCTTCTCAATGCCATCAAACTCAATATGTATGAGACCCAGGCATTGGCACGAGTAGATAACCGTTCCATAGGAATCATACTTTGTGCGGAGAAAGACCGTGTAGAGGTGAAACTCGCACTTGAAGATATGGGTAAGCCTATCGGAGTGGCGGATTATCAGTTGATAGTACCGAAAGAGAAATTACAGAAAGTCCTTACTGACGAGATAAATGCGTTTAGTGAGGAAAAAGAAAACGATACGAAAAAAGGATAAGAACGGATTGCTATGTCAAAAACGACAATAAAGAAGCTGCTCCAGTCTATGACGAAGGCTGAAATCATAGAAATGGTGCTTGAGCTGTATTCCGCCCGAAAGGAAGCCAAGGAATACTTGGAGTACTATGCCTGTCCAGACGAGAATGAAAAACTCGAAGAGTACAAGAGTATCATTCGTGAGGAATTCTATCCCAAGAAACGGCGAGAACCGAAGACACGTTTTTCTGTGTGCAGAAAGGCCATGGCGGACTTCAAGAAACTCAAGCCGTCTGCTGATGCCCTTGCGGAACTGATGGTGTCGTATATGGAATGGGCTACTCAGTTCACCTACGACTATGGTGATATGTGGGAGCAATATTACGACTCCGTTGAAAGCAACTTTGACAAGACTGTCAAGCATCTTGTCGCAAACGGACTGTGGAAGAAATACGACAAGCGGCTTCTGCAATGCGTAAAGTGGTCTGACGGAAGCGGCTATGGCTTTGCAGATGCCGTTGCATCCATGTATAAAGAAGGCAAGGCGATAGACCATGAGCTTGCCACAAAATTTCCAACTACGAGAATGACTAAGGCTGAAATAAAAAAGATGTTCGGCAAATGAAGGCGCAGTTTGATGTTGCCGTGGGGACATCCGCAGCAGCGCGTAACCGTTTTCGAAAACGTTAAACGTTAAAACGTTAAGACGGTGACAAGGCATCACAGGGCGGGCAGGCCCGCCCTGTGTTGCCAATTGTTCATAGACAATGAGCGTAAGTTCTATTGCCACCGTGGACTCTCTGAACTCAAACAATCCCCTAACTTCCTCATCGGCACCATGTTGTCTGTTCAATACGTTTGTGAGCCATGTGTAAAGCACTTCGACGAGGAATAGCTTGAAGAACTGTAGATGAAATGATATCAGTTCGGTACTCTAGAGAAAAGTCTCGTTTTGCAATTCCTTTCGCCTAAAGAGCTGGATAAGTGAACGGATATCCCCGTTTTGGGTGTGTGGATATCCTCCGTTTTCAGCACTGTAGTGAGGCATGGATAAAGTACTACAGCAAGAAATTACTCGAAGACCAGAAGATGGAATACGAATGGCTCGGTACTCTAGAGCAAAGCCTCCTTTTGCAATCCCATTAGACTAAAGAACTGGATAAGTGAACGGATATCCCCGTTGTGGGTGGATATCTCCCGTTTTCAGCATACAAATCACCTCAAATTACAGAAATGTGATGCAAAAGTGAAGTTTTTCAATGATTTGTTTTTTTGTCTGAATAAGATTCTTTATCTTTGTGGTCAAAGTGTGTCTTGAGACAGAATGAAGGTCGATATTGGCTATATTTAATAGATTTCTGTCGTAACTTCAAAAGAGATGGTGGCAGGCCCACTGCATTCGGCATGCAGGTGCTGATTGCAAACCACTTTGTGCTGCTCTGAAAGAAACAGACGGGTAGAGAGCGACAATTGAAAGCTTTCGGTAAGGTTGCCAAGATGTGTGTCAAGGAGATGAACGCAGGCGAACCATTGATGAAGCATCGTTAGAAAAGGTAGCAAGTCACATCAGTATTCATCTTGGGATAATGGCAGAGGAAACTAGCTTACTGTCTGCTGGGTGTGAGGCTTAGAAGTGGCATGAGCTTGACATGGGCTCTTTAGAGGAACAGGAGAAATGGACATGGAATGCTAAGGGAAAATGCCGAGAGACGTGAAACGCAAGGCAGAAAGTACCGATATCTTTGTCTGTGGCGGACTACCTCGTAGTAGTGTTGAAGTCTCTGTAATGGGATGGAATGAGGGGGAGGTAACGTGCTTAGCCAAATTTAAAGTCCAACTTAAGAAATTGAGGATGAAACAATGAACGAGGCAAAACCTTTTGTAATAGACAAGCGATTGGTGTGGGAAGCCTACCACAAGGTGAAGGAAAACAAGGGTAGTGCGGGTATCGATAAGGTTGACCAAAAGACATTTGACAAAGATATGTCTAAGAACCTTTATAATATGGAGTCGCATGAGCTTTGGTTTATACTTCCCCAAAGCGGTTAAACTGGTAGTAATATTAAAGTCTAATGAAGGTACTTGCCCTTTGGGCATACCAACGATTGAAGATAGAATAGCGCAGCAGGTAGTAGTTCTGTACCAACGCTTCTCTAAGGAACGAAGCTTGGCAGAGCGTATGAATGGCTTGTTGAGTATGCGGCACACAACAGAAATGAGTTTTCACGTTGGGCGAAGGGTTTTATTCCCTATCCACGTCTAACTTAGTTAATAATATAAACTAGTAAACAAAAGAGTTAAGTGCGAAGAGCCGCGTGATGGGAGACAGGCAAGCACGGTTCCGAGAGGAGGGTGGGTGAAACTCCCTCCACTTACTCGACATATGACAATTCTTTCAAAGGAAAGATTAAAAATATAATAAAGTTTTACAATGGGAGGACTTTTAGCATTCAGAGTAGGGAACTACGACAACACGGCAGAAAGAGAACAATTCAGATTCTTATGTGGGCAACTCAAAGCTCATTATGAGAACTTGGAGGATTTCTGTGTGTTCGTCGGCAACTACAACATCGGATGCGAATTAGATGCGTTGTTTATAAAGAAGGATGCTATCATCTCAATCGAATTTAAGAATTATTGTGGCAAAGTTGTTGCCAATGAAAACGGAGAATGGACTTGTGATGGAAAAACCATCAAGGGAGGTTCAAGAAAAACAGTCCTCCAACAAGCACGAATAAACCATTCGACAATTAAGAAAGAACTTAAAGTCTTGGGGGTTGAAAAAAATCAAATCAAGGATGTCCCCCATCTTATTATATTTCATCAACCCATTGAATTGGAAAACAACTTAAGTGCAACTAACAAATCATGGCTACACATAACCGATGACGCTCATTTCATCGAAAAGTTGGATGACATTACATGCCCCAAGACTGATTTAAATCCGTTGGCTATAGTGAATTTGGCTGAACTTCTTAATCTAAATTCATACTATCTAACAGAGTTCAGCAATGCCTCTTATGAATCACAGGCACCCAAGGAGAACAAGAAAGAGATCTTTGAGGGCATAAAAAAAGATGTCCAAAAGCTATCTAAAGATGCGCTCAGCGAAGCATCTGATACATTGCACCAAGAAGAAAGCCGGTTCGAATTGTCACAAACCGAAGATGTCATAGATCCAAAAGAAATAGAGAGTCAAAGCGTAGCGGATGAGGTAAATGCGTTACACTCAAGTGCAGATTTGATACCCTTGAAGGAATATGCACATCAAATTATCAATGCGGTTTTTGGGGTGAACGACATAGAGGTTTTTGCCCTTAATCCAATAGATTTCGGGAGAGTGTATCCCTCCTTTATGAAGCACATAGATCATGAGTTTGTCGTGCTCTTAAAAGGGCGGATTGCAGCTGACCAAGAAAAGCGTCTGTACAGATTCTTGCAAAAAGACATGGTAAGGATGTCGGATGATATTTTATACTGGCAGACTGGAGAGCGTATTGTATCTCAAACTGAAGAGGGAACACTTAAAGATAATCCCAACATAGAAGAATCCGTCAGCATTCCTTCTGATGGCACACTTGCAGATGTAGACCTTCCAAATTGGTTAGACAGATATCTGTTTTTTGACCTTGGTGCGAAATACTCTCCCAACCATTCCAGGTTTGAGTACAATCTGAATTTGAACACAGGCGAGATCAAAGTATACCTCGGCACATACTTCCCGAGAAGTTTTGTCGAAGTAAAATCAATCTTTGAAGAATTCAGCCAAAACAGCAATTATCTTTCTTTAGTCGGAGAACGGACTTCTGTCAGTATCCTTGATTTAGGATGTGGCACTGGTGGCGATCTTTTTGGGCTTCTATCTTTTCTCGAGAAGTACGAGCCATCATTAGAATCCGTCAAACTGTTAGCAATAGACGGAAGCCAAATGGCCTTAAGATTCTTTGAGAAGATCATGGCAGAGTTTAAGAAACACAGCAGACTCAAGATTGATTACCGAATAGGTCCAGTCTTCATTGAAAGTGAGAACGATTTAAATCTCGTATCAGATGTCTTATCAGACAAATACGATTTGATTCTATCATGCAAAGCAATCTGCGAGATGCTAGCAAAAAGGCGCATTAAAAATAAGGCCTACAAACAAACGGCAAGCATGCTGTCTTCTAAATTAACAGACAAAGGCATTATGCTGATAGAAGATGTAACAATAAAAAGTCCAGCAACGGAAAAATTCATTCCGTACATGCTTAATGCAGAATTGAATGAATTCGTAGCCGAAAACGATGATTTCGCAACAATATACCCGACTGGATGCAAGGACAAAGAGTCCAAATGTATAAATGGATGCTTTTTCAAGAAGGAGATAAGAGTAACTCATTCTGCAAAGAACAACGATATAAGCAAGATTATCTACCGGATAATTGGAAAGAAACCATTTGCCGAGAATATCGTTGTGTCACCCAAGGGGAAAAGCGAATATAACTTATGTACTATCAAATAAAATAAAAAAATATGGCAGATTTCGATTCTGAATTCTTCATTGATTATTCAAGTTTAGATGATTTCCAGAGGCAGCTGATAGACAGAAAGAATAACAAGACTATAGTTGTCTCCGGCAGTGCAGGAAGCGGCAAATCGCTTATTGCCCTTCATAAGGCTAAGCAAATAGTAGCTCTCGGTGAAAGTTATACAATTATCGTATATACAAAGTCTTTGCGAAAGTATTTTGAGGATGGTTTGAAAAAGCTGGGACTTAGAAATGTATATCATTACCATCAATGGCGTCATAATCAAAAAAGAGTAAAATACCTCATTGTTGATGAATGCCAGGATTTTACAAGGGAAGAAATTAATGAAATGAAACAGTATGGGGAATATTGCTTGTTCTTTGGCGATACTGCTCAATCTATTATGGGCTTTGGCGATAGAGGCCAGACCCAATCCATTGAACGCACGGCTTCGGATATGGGCATTGCTCCCGATCCTCTATATTTCAACTACAGACTGACCAAAGAAGTCGCAGCTCTTGCCGAGAAGGTGGGAAAAGTAGAGGACTTGGTTATCAAGTGTATACGTCACGGTGAGAAGCCCAACCTTATCTCTGCAAATGGTTATGATGGACAACTTGATAAAATCGCGGACATCATAAAAAATAGATCCTTAACGAATGTCGGAATCCTATTGCCATTCAATACAGATGACAAGGGCGAATGGTCTGTAGAGTATGTCAAGGATTATCTGATGAGAAAAGGCATCACGTGCGAATTCAAGTACAATGCCAATCAAGATACTGAAATGGACTTGGATTTCCATTCCTCTAACCCCAAAATTATGACTTGGTGGTGTGCCAAAGGGCTCCAATTCAAGGATGTCTTTATCCCTGGATGTGATAAGGGTACCGATAAGCGTGCAGCACTTTATGTGGCTATGACAAGATGTAGTGAACGTCTTTATTTAGGATATACAACATCTTTGTCTCCACTCTTCCCTAAGAAGGACGATCCTGTATACAACAACAACGAAGATATGGATATTATTTAATCACTGATTGTAATGAAATTTTTTATAGCAACATCTTCACTTAATATAGACAACATTCTGTCGACAGAATGTATTGCGCCATTGTCGTTCTATAATGCAAGGAACTATGGATATAACACATTCTGTGGATTGGATCTCATTCCGTTCAAGAATGTTTTGATATTGTTTTCGAAGATCCCTTATTTTGAGATACGGGATGACGAGCACGACAGTCGTCCTATCGTTCTTGAAATTGATATAGACGAAAAGACAACTCCGTTGACTCATATTTTCGAAAATGATGAGATTCATGTGTATTCTCTGGACAGTGTTTTGAATCTTTCCCCTTTCAACACGAGGATATTATTTTATAATGTCAAAGATTTAAATCATTCTAGACTTAGCTGTTCTGATAGTTTGACAAACAAACTTGGAGATTACTTTAAGTTTGACCTTTGCAAAGGAGATTTCAATTTGGCTTATCTGTTCGGATTGAATATTCATGTAGAGGATATATGCAAGGATTATGATGCAAAGGTTCTCCGGAACAATAAATTGAATGTTGTTAAAGGATTCATTTTTGGATATTATCTCGGTATTTCCAAATCTGTATCCTCTGATAGTGCTGTCTTACTCAAAATTCAGAAAAGAATCTACGATATTGTCGCAACTCTCAAAAATAATGGAGGCTTCGGTAATAGTTCTTTCTACCAAGAACTGAAACAGTTAGATGCTGACTTTCGAAAGCATGATCCTTCCATGAGAAAATGTAAGGAAATGTGGGACAATACCCTCGCTGAACTTGCAATTCCTTCGGATGCACTCAATAAGTTGCTGAAATTATATGATGAGGAGAATGTTCTCAAAACGAATTTCATGAAAAAGAACGGACTCCGCTCTTACGTCTCACTCAGCCAATATGGATATGATAACATCGAAGCTTATCGCGATAGTTTAAAATCCTATACTTCTCAGATTGTGAAGGAGGATCAAAGAAAACAAGTTTCCGAATTTAATGTGGCAAACACATTTGATTTGGATCCTTCATACGAAACATGTATGCTAACTAAGGAAAATCAGGAAACAATGCTATTCAATAAGTTTATTGATATCATATTATGGCATGGTATTGCGCCGTCTCCTGATATCCTGCGTACAGACAGATTCAATATTGCGACTCAAATTACCATCTCCGCAAAAAATATCTGGGAATCATTGAAATGGCAATGGCAAGGAAGCCCTGCTCAACAATTCATGAATGATTTGAGACAGAATATCAAGAGCTTTACTCCGCTTGATGTAAAAAAGCAAGACAACCCCATTCTTAAGGCCTTAGCAGCTTTTATTCTTAAAGGAGAAGACTTTGATGCTATTGTGCAATTTTGTGAAGACAATTCATACTCTGACTACAGTTACGCACTTGCATTGTGGGGGGCTACAATAGGATACGTAAAAATTCCGAAACCGATAGTCGCTTCCATTGCAAATCTTCCATCATTTGGTGAGAATTACAGAGCGATCTGTACACTTCTCTATAATACAGACGTAAAGGGAGAATGGCCTTTTGTGCAACAACCTGTTGAAATCAAATCAAATGGCATTGTTGAGCCTGTAGCGAACACTGGTCTTTCTAAGAATGTCCAATCGGTTATAAACACCTTGCCTCCTGGACAGAAGGGATTCAACGGGGTCAGCATAGAATCCGCATTGCACCTAGAGGCCACTCAAGGTGATTTTGAGGCGTATCTGTACATATTAAACAAACTAATAAGTACCCGAACAAAACTCTATAAGGAGATGGAACGTGTCTTAAGCTTGCCCGAATCACGAACCTTGAAACTCTCTGATGTGGTAAAGAGCGTATTAAAGGATTTTTCAAAGAATCTCAAAAAGGATTATCGTGTCAAAGCGTTAGTAGCCCTTGAACTAGTAAATAAGGTTGCTGACCCCGTCTCATTCTGTCACATGCTTGACGACTTGAATGTTTCCAAGGAAATACGAAACAATTTTTTAACGTACTTCAATATTCAGGTAGGAGAGTCTGGTATAATGAGTCCTATAAAAAAAATAGGTAACTTTTTAGGAAATTTGTTCTCTGGTCAAGACTCAGGTACTAATGTTGAGCAAGCAACCAAGAAGCAAGGGGTGGGCAAGTTGTCATTCAAAATTCAGAATGTCGACGCGATAGCTACATTTATAAGGGAAATCAATCCTGGGCTTAAGGACTCTGCATACAAACAAATAATCAATGATTTGAATTGGGTGTTTGACCCTAAGTATGCCGCAGGGAAGACAGAACATGAGCTCTTAGAGGAATTCCATGCTAAACTTGTTACAGGTCAGCGTGATCCTGTTAGCAGAAATGGAAAGGATATGAAATGGAAAAACGATGCCTATAGGCCCATCGATATAGAGAAGACTATCTCTGCTCTTAAACAACGTCTTTAATATTGTTATGAACGATAAGATTCATATTACAATTGAAAATGGTGATTCTGTAGAGGCGACAGCTCCTATAATTATATCAGCCAGTCGTTCAACTGATATACCAGCCTTTTATGCCAAGTGGTTTTTCAACCGCTTGGCTAAAGGCTTTTGCGCTTGGTATAATCCGTTCAATCAGCAGAAGATGTATATATCTTTCAGTAAGTGCAAGGCCATTGTGTTTTGGACGAAGAATCCCAAACCAATAATGCCGTATCTTCATATATTGGACGAGATGGGGATTCATTATTACTTTCAAGTAACACTGAATGATTACACAAAGGAAGGCTTTGAACCTAATGTTCCCTCTGTAGAAGAACGTATTGAAACATTCAAGAGATTGTCTGACAATATAGGCAAAGAGAAGGTCATTTGGAGATTTGACCCTTTGATTATCACTCCAACTATCGGGCCGCGAGAATTGCTTACAAGAATATGGCATATTGGAAACAAGCTAAAAGGTTATACAGACAAATTAGTTTTTAGTTTTGTTGACGTAAAAGCATATCGCAAGGTTCAGAACAACCTGGTTAAGGAAACGGTTTTCTTTACAAAGGAAGATGTTGAGAATGCAGAAGCTAATTATGCCCAAAGAATAGAAATCGTACAAGGGCTTAAGAAAATTCGAGAAGCATGGCATGGCCAAGGTTGGGATGTTGAAATGGCTACATGTGCTGAAGATATAGACCTCGCGTCCTATGGCATTGAGCATAATCGGTGTATTGATGGAGAACTGATGAAACGTATTTTTGTTGATGACGAAGAATTGGTTTACTATCTTCACACTCTTAAATGGCCTGAAAGAGATATATTTGCTCATCTTCCACCTATCCCCAAGAAAGAAAAGAAAGTTAAGGATTCTGGACAAAGAAAAATTTGTGGATGCATGGTGAGCAAAGATATTGGTATGTATAACACTTGCCGTCATTTCTGCGTATACTGTTATGCAAATACAAGTAAAGAGTGTGTGTTGAGAAATGCTGAAAAGCATAATGAAAATAGTGAAAGTATCATAGACTGATATATGCTCGAGCTCGAACTTCAACAATACCTTCGCAATGAGTATCCACAAGAGAATGCTCGCTGCGAATGGAAGGAATATAAGAATTTGAAGAACTCGTTCTGTGGGGACGAGAAAAATGATGTGATATCCTACGTGTCGGCTATCGCCAACATGGAGGGAGGGCATCTTGTGATTGGTGTTAAGGATAAGACGCTTGAAATTGTCGGGACTGACATTTCAAGGCTTAGCTTTAATGGGCAACCTGCAAATACACAGTCGGCAACGTTCAAACTTACAGAACAATGTACTTATCTGTCATCAGAAGGTTTAAGCATCGAAGAATTTGTAACTGATGATACAAACAGGCGAGTATGGATAATACATATCCCAAAGCACTTGCCTCGTCGTCCAGTCCTTGCCCACAAGAAGGCATGGCAGCGGATAGAAGATTCTTTGGTTGAAATGACTAGCGAAAGGATGAGTGTCATCCTCGAGGAGCCTATCTATACAGCAAAGGATTGGTCTGCCGAGATTGTACCAGATGCTACAATAGACGATTTGAATGAGGTTGCTATTGCCAAGGCTCGAATGATGTTCAAGAAGGTTCATAGTCGCATACCTACGGAAGAAGTGAATGCCTGGAATGTCCAAACGTTCCTGAGCAAGTGTGGATTGACGAGAAATGGAGGCATCACTCGGGCAGCCATCATACTGTTGGGCAAATACGAATCTGCTTTCAAACTTCGTCCTGCCGTTGTGCAGGTTACATGGACACGTCGAGACAAGAATCAAGAAGTGGTTGACTACGAACACTTCACCGTACCTTTTATATTAACGGTGGACGAAATACTTTCAAAGATTGAGAATCTGACATTACGTGAGATGCCAGGAGGTACGCTTTTCCCTGACACGATGAAGCAGTATGACGATTACACTATTCGTGAGGCACTCCACAACTGTATTGCTCATCAGGACTATACTCTTCAACAGCGTATCAACTTTGTAGAAAATCCAGGCTGCTTGTATTATTCCAATGCAGGAACATTCATTCCCGGTACTCTGGAGAATGCTTTGAAGAACGAAGAGCCTCAGACACATTTTCGTAATGAATGTCTTTGTAGGGCTATGGTTGACTTTAACATGATTGATACCGTAAGTCGTGGTATCAAGAAAATGTTCAATGAGCAATGGCGCAGACATTTCCCTATGCCAGACTATGAGATTGACCAGATAAAGAAGAAAGTAGTTGTCCGCATTTACGGCAATGAAATCAACAAGCGATACACAGATTTGTTGAAGACAAACGACACTCTTTCACTATGGGATTGCATCTCGCTTGACGCAGTGCAAAAAGGCAGAACAATTCATGATGATATAGCGCAAGACTTGCTCAAACGTGGACTTATTGAAGGTGATGCTCCCCATTACAGCATCTCTCTTAGCATTGCCAAAAACACGCATCAACTTCCTTCTTACACAAAAACAAAAGGATTGGATAAGGAGAGGTTACGCCAAATGATTCTACAATATCTCAGCAATGCAGGAGACGAAGGTGCCAAGCGAGATAGTATATACGAATATCTCAAAGATGTGCTTCCAGCCAATAAGACGGAAGAGCAACAACTTCGTATGCTCGGAGATTTGCTGAAAAACATGAGTAAAGAGTGTTTAATAAAAGCGGAAGGGCGAACTTGGTATACCATGCCTCAATCATAAGAGGATATATTATAGCGACTTTTTACGGAATTATAGCGATATCGTCATTATTATAGCGGGGAATCGTTTTGAATCCGTCAAAAATAAAGAGAACTATAGCGAAAGCAAATGATTATGGCGGATTGTATTGAATCCCCAACTGATTTCGTTGAACTTAAAATGCAAAGGATATGTTATTAGGAAACAAGATGAGATCTCTTAGAGACGAACAAGGAATATTGCAGCGTCAAGTAGCTGCATACTTAGAAATAGACACTCCAAAGTTCAGCAAGATTGAACGTGGGGATAGGCGAGCAAAAAGAAGTCAAGTAATTCATATGGCAACATACTTCAAAGTGGATGAAAAGGAAATGCTCACCCTTTGGCTTGCTGATAAGATATTGGATGCTTTGGAGGATGAAGATGAATTATATTTAAATGCGATAAAGATTGCAGAAATGGAAATAAACAATGAGCGAAATGAGCAACATTGATAATGCTACAAAATCAGAACTATTGCAGGCTGTAGAAGATGAACAAATAAAAATCAATCAAAACATAGTTAAATTATTTGGAATGGAATTGTATGTGGAAAAGAAAGGATTTACACAGCATCAAATATACGAATTGGCAGGAGCCAAAGATTATGTTTCAACTATAACATTTGCCCCGGATTCAGATTCGGCACAAAAATATGGACAATCATTAACCGTTAAAACGTTAATGGTTGGCATGGGAGAGTGCTCCGCCTCCTCCCTGGTCACATACTAACAAACTAACGTTTAACGTTTTTGTTTTCGTATGCGTCAGGGAAGGGGAGACCCGTCTTTACGGCTAACTTTTTCCAAGTTCTTAGTCTTCTCGGATTATCCAGTCGTTGATCGTGCGCTGAGTACTATCGTAGTTTACACCTATCTTGAACAGGCGCTTGCCATCGGCAGAAT
>ULOD01047587.1_pt1 | contig 21894 bp, 23 predicted proteins | sample 1952351 | NCBI WGS metagenome assembly ULOD01 (sample SAMEA4835596, study PRJEB28245) | human gut metagenome | biome: gut microbiome; material: fecal sample | place: Denmark | collected 2008 | reverse complement strand
CAGGTTTATGAACTCCGCCTGCTGCTTTGCCGAAGCAGTCCGCCAATAGCGGCCAAGCACATATTTCCCGATAAAATCCAAATCCAGGTTCTCCGTAAACAACTGCTTGAATACTTTATTTTTTTCTGTCGGAGAAGCGTTTGAATTTATAATCTTTTCAATTCCTTCCCTGGTCAGATTTTCCACCATTTCCACCGCTTTGCCGCCATCTATCCCTGCAGATGCAGCCTGAGCAAAACCAAACATCAAGAATAAAAATGCCAGTATTTTTTTCATTTCGTCCCTCTTAAATTCTAAAAATCGTCGTTCATTTCGCCCATATCGAAATCATAATCAGGCACCGTATTTTCCTCATTCCGACCGCAAGCCCTTATTTTGCCCCGGTTTTGCAGATATGCGGATTTTACGGCTTCATAATAGTCAATCGAGCCTTCTTCCAGACTTTCAAGGAATTTCAAGTTTTCAGCCATCAGATTCAGATACTTCAAACCGCTCGCCGTATAATATACGAGCCATGCGTCCTCCCCTCCGCTCTCCTGTGCAATCCAGTACCCGGGAGAAGAGTACCCGTCTACGGTAAACCCTACGGCAGCGCGCGGGGTGCTCGGGCCAACCACCGGCAAAACAATAAACGGGCCATCAGGCACGCACCATGTCGCCAGCGTTTCATCAAAACCGGTCTTATCCTTTTCCATCCCCATAGAAGACGCTACGTCGTATAAGCCGACAAGACCGAATGTCGTGTTAATAACAAAACGGCCAAGATTATTGCCGGAATCAGCAAGTTCCCCCTGAAGAATATGGTTTGCCGCAGATATCGGTTCATCAATATTACTAAAAAAATTTGTTACACGCTGGCGAAAGTACTCATTTGTTACCGCGCGGTAGCCTTTTGCCACAGGCCGGATGACGAATTTATCCAGTTTATTATTAAAAGAAAACATTGCCCGGTTATATGTTTCCAACGCCGTGTCATTCTCCGGCGAAACAGTTTCAGAGGCAGGCGCTCCGGCGCATCCGCCCAGTCCAAGCAATAATAATAATGCAGTATATGTAAAAAACTTTTTAGTCAATTTTCCCTCAAATCTCAAAAAATATTTTGGTTTAATATAGCGGCTTTATTTGATAAATCAACTATAAAATTCTTACTTGCTGTATGTAAACAGACATTTATGCCGCTGTTCCGGATTAAATGAAGGCATACCTGTCTAAAAATGCAAAAATATTACAAATTGGAAATGTTTTGTGTTTTGCAAAACAAATTTCCCGCGCTAGTATTCATGTATGTCATAATTTTTGAGAGGAAGACACTGATGACTACATATAACGGAAAAATCAATCTTTTCGACTGCGCCACCGCGCAGAAAGTAATCGGCCAGGAAACATTTTTAAATGCGTTCAAAACCGTTCTTGACCACGGCGCTTATTGTCAGGGACCGGAAACCAGAGAACTGGAAGAAAAACTCGCCCAATATTCGGGAACAAAATACTGTGCAACAAATGCTTCCGGTACAGATGCCCTGACGCTGGCTCTTATGGCCTGGGATGTCAAACCCGGCGATGCTGTTTTTGTTTCTTCGTTTACGTTTGTCGCTTCTGCAGAATGCGTCGTCTTGCTTGGCGCCACGCCGATTTTTGTTGATTCGGTACCGGACACGTTTACGATGGATCCGGCAGACTTGAAAAAAGCAATTGAAGAAGTCAAGAAAGAAGGGAAGCTCAATCTGAAGGCCGTCATTGCGGTAGACATCTTCGGTTCGCCCTGCAATTATGACGAAATTATGAAGATTGCCCATGAAAACGGCATGAAAGTTTTGAGCGATGCCGCCCAAGCTTACGGCTCTACGTACAATGGCAAAAAAGCCGGTTCCATTGCAGATATGACTGCAACTTCATTTTATCCGACAAAGCCTTTGGCTTGTTACGGAGACGGCGGTGCAACTTTCACAAATTCCGAAGAAGAATACGAACTTTTAAAATCCTGCCGCGTTCACGGTATGAGCTCAACAGACCATTATGATAACGTTCGCCTCGGCGTTACGGGACGTATGGACTCTTTCCAAGGGGCTGTTTTATTACAAAAGCTTAAAATTTTTGATGATGAACTGGTAAAAAGGGAAAAAATTGCGCAGACGTACGATAAAGAGCTGAGCCCTTACTTTGGTAAACAAAGAGTTCTTGACAATGCCACTTCCGCCCGGGGGCTGTACACAATTACCTGCGAAAAAAGGGATGAGCTGATGGCGTTCCTAAAAGAAAACAACATCCCCTGCGGCGCATACTATCCGCGTCCGGTCAACACACAGACTGCTTACAAAAAGTGGAATACGAGAAGCCTTCCCGTATGCGAGAAACTTTCCAAAACAGCTTTAAGCATACCGATGCATCCGTATTTGGAACCGGAAGCGCAGGAATATGTCATCAGCAAAATGAACGAATTTGCCGCCAAGTACGCTCAAACCGCTGCATAATCCGTTTGTCCGACATTGCATCAACAGACGCCGAAAGGCGTCTGTTTTTTGTATCTCGAAAGCCCCGGATAGACCGACGGGGTCTTTTTTGTCGGAGTTTATACACTGGGTTTACATACTGCATTATAGGCAATTGTACAGATGGTATCGCTATGGTTATTGATTTTTTAAGTAAATTATCCTATATTACAGTCAGAATCATAATTTTAGAAGAAGGGGAAACCAAATTATGTTAGAAAGTAAAGAATTTGCCGCATACAGCAACGGTCAGGTTATTGACGAAGGCTTAAGGAACTTTATGCTGAAGATTTACAACTATATGGCCGGCGGTTTATGCGCTACGGCTTTGGCCGCTTATATAATTGTCAGCAACACCTCATTGTTGCGCCTGTTTTTTAATGAATCAGGCTACTCGGCATTCGGCTGGCTGGCTTTATTTGCACCGCTGATTTTAGTATTTGCCTTTGGCTGGGTTTTACAGAGAGGAACATTGCAACAAGTTCAAGCCATGTTTTGGGGGTATTCCGTATTGATGGGCGTTTCTCTTGCACCGATTTTTCTGGTATATACCGGTGCCAGCATCGCCCGTGTCTTTTTAATCACGGCAGCAACGTTTGGCGCTCTCAGCCTGTACGGATATACGACTAAAAAAGACCTTAGCGGCTGGGGAAGCTTTTTGTATATTGGCGTATTCGGATTGATTATCGCCTCTATTGTCAATATCTTTATGAAAAGTTCCGGACTTGATTATGCCTTGTCCTATCTCACGGTATTTATCTTTGCCGGACTTACGGTTTACGATACGCAGAATATGAAGTCCCTGTACTATGCAAACGGCATGGGCGGTGATATGGCAGCGAAAGGTGCTATTGCCGGTGCATTGTCATTGTATCTTGATTTTATCAATATGTTTATGGCGTTGTTAAGACTGCTTGGCGACAGAAGATAAGACAAAACAGCAGGCCGGTTTTAACAGCCGGCCTTGCTTTTATAATAAGAGGAAGAGAAGATGGATAACAATATTTTTGATTTGTATGCTAAAAGGCACAGTTTTTATAATATAACCAATGATTGCCCGCTAACCGCGGAAGAAATTGAGAACCTAGTTCAAAAATCTTTAGAACTGTATCCAAGCCCATTTAATTCGCAAAGCGCCAGAGTTATGGTTTTATTCGGCAAAAACCACAAAAATTTATGGGGCATTACTCAAACAGAGCTTTTAAAAGCTGCGCCAAAAGAAAAGGTTCAGGCAATTTCGGATAAAATTGCAAGCTTTGCTAACGGGCACGGAACTATTTTATATTTTACAGATACTGACGTCACCCGTGCACTACAGAATAAATTTCCGCTTTATGCTGCAAATTTTGATAATTGGGCTTATCAGTGCAATGCTATTTTACAATTTATGGTGTGGACCGCTTTGGCCAATTCCGATATTGGCGCCAACCTGCAACATTATAATCCTCTTATTGATGATGCTGTTCGTCAAGCTTTTAACATACCGAACAATTGGGAACTTGTTGCCCAAATGCCTTTTGGCGGCATTGGCGCAACTCCTCAAGCACACAGTGTTGAAAATATAAAAGAAAAATTTATTATCAAAACATAGATTACAAGGTGTGAAAACAAGAGTCTGCCTTTTGTGTTCTCCCATCCTGTTTCAACAAGACTAATTGTTCTGTTTTGTGATATATTGAGGCGGGATAATACCATCTTTAACAACTATCAGATAATAGGGGACAACCGAAAAACGCAGCCCTAATTTTTCATTACATACAGACCAATCTACCGGAGATGTATCTATATCGGCAACTGAATCCAGTTTCACCAAACGTTCATCAACATCTTGTGGTAAATCTTTATCTAAATCCGGACGAATTGCCGGTGAAACATAAACGGCTTCTATCAGTCCGTCTTTCATCAGGCTATTCACATCAATTGCGAACAAATCGGCATTTTCAATAAACGGCTTAAACATATTAATACTTTTTTCAGTGTATTGTATTGGCTCAGAAAAAGCTCTGACAGCACGACTTCTTCCTTTAAAACACCGTTCCATCCACTGACATATCCCGTTATGTGTGGTTTCACCGGAGCGTTTGTAATAATAGCTTAAATCAGCATGAGGATTTTGGGCAAAGGATAATATTCCGTCTGTCAATACTGTATTTCCTTTGGCTACGTAATGATATAATCGCATCTTTTTCTCCTCTTTAACTTCGTTTATATTATTGTGAATTATTATAAATATTTTTTGTTTTCAACAACTAAATCATTCGGCAGACAATTAAATTGATAAATAATACAGAATACCGTGTAATTATCACATTAATGAGTATGAGAAATTCTAACAAAAGTGACAACGCTTTAAGAAGAACCAATTGATCAAACAAAGCGACGGTAACGGCTAATGTTTCAGCTCGATTAAGAATTTCATTAGATAAAAATAGTTTGATTTATATTGCGGGAAAGTTCTTATCAAGACTTCTAATCTCAAATGTGATATTACAATAAAGCTGCATGGCTTTAACGAACAGATAAAAACCTTATTCCGCGGCTATATCCAAGGCAAATGTGATGAAAAAATGTATAATGAACTGAAAACCGAAATTGAACTTGAAAAAGAAAAGCTTCAAAAAGACATGGGCCGATACCTTGAGATTGATACCGAAACAGATGAAATATTGGCAAATATCGCTGAAGTGGCTGCAAATGTTGGAAAATTCTTAAAAAGTCCGATTATTTCGCAAAAAAGAGATATTTTGAAATTAATATTATCGAACTGCAAAACTGATGAAAAAAATCTTTGTTTTACAATAACTAAACCGTTTGATAAAATGCTAAAAACGCCTGAAATTGACAAATGGTGCGCGATATTGTGCAGTTATCGGACTGAAAACTATGATGAATTTAAGGAATTAACTAGAAAAATGGAACTTTTTGAGGATAGTGTGGAAGAAGATTTATAAAGTTACGTATATCTTGTATTTTCTGCATTCGCATATATAATATTATAGTAATATTCTCTGAAAATAAGAAACGATACAAAATAATAAAAAAAACAACCTATTATTTCTTATTTATATAATAAGAAATTTTCCCTCAGAATTTCAAACATCTAATTTCGAGCTGTCAAGTTCTCTATTGTTTTAAGAATTATATTAATGCACTTGTCTGTTTCTTTTTTAATTTCTGTTTCCCAGAACCTTAATACTGTCCAACCTAAGCTTTCTAACTTTTTAGTTACAGATATGTCTCTTATAATATTTTTTTCAATTTTCGCCACCCAATATGCTTTGTTTGTTTCAATACGTTGCTTTTTATCTTCCCAATTCTTTCCGTGCCAAAACTCACTATCGCAAAAAATTGCTAATTTTATTTTTTTTATGCTTATATCTGGCTTTCCTAAAATTTTTGATGAATTTTTTCTATATCTTATCCCTTTCTTCCAAAGGGCTTTTCTTAAAATAATTTCAATGCTCGTATTCGTACTTTTTATATGTTGCATTGTACGCCTACGCTGCTCTTTAGTCATTATATCCATAGAAAAATCTTCTTCCTATTCATCCCAAGAGCGCTGTTGTTGATAAATATCATTTGGTTGCCCCGCTAATTGGACATCAAATTTAAGCCCTGTCATTTTAACTTTTGTATCTGCATTATGTAATCGCATATTAATTTGCCAACCGCTGTCAAAAATTAATGAAATTGTTGTTTTTGAATCTTGCCCATTTCGTTCTTTTTTAAACCTTATATCGACTAAGCGGGTAGGATAATGTATTTTTTTGACTTTGTATATAGGCACAGTTCCTATACTAGGATTGTTAAGGGTTCCATTCATATTAAAAGCCGTTACTTTAGTTTGGCGATCTTTCTCTATAGAGATAATTTTATAAAAATCTTGTGCACCGAAAAAATAAGACAATAAACGTCTAGGAGCATCTGAATGTTTTATACAGATGTCTTTAAATTCATTCATAATCGCCTGTAGAATAGGAACATAATATACATCAGCTTTATTTTTAACATCCCGCCAATTAATTTGCATTTCTTGCATCTTTTCTAGAGGAGTTAGAATTAAATTCATTTGTGCAATAAAGTTTGAACTACAGGGATAGCCAAGCCATGATGAACCGAAATCTTTAGCTTCAGTAATTCTTGGATGTTTTAACGCCTCATGGTTATGCTTGCAAGAAAAGCCTATTTCCCATTTCGACTTTATCCTTAAACAAATTATATCACGAACATCGCCTCCTACACCTTTAGCTATTGAATCATTGCTGATAGATAACAACAATGGAACATCATTATCCGCATTTAAAATTCTCGGTTCCAACGGAAAAATAATTTTTACAGCTGTCCTTCCTGCTAATTTATATGTCTCTTGCTCCTGTATAGTTAAACCGTTGTAATTTTTAGCGGCTGTTTTATAAGCGGAATTATCAACTATTCTGAATTCTTTGTTTTCTTCACTTAATTTTTCAACAATAGCATTCAAACACGCGTATTCAAAAGCTTTTCCTTGAATTGTCTGCTTGCCTTTATTTTTTGGCATCTTCAATATTTCCTAACTCTAAAAGGTTATAAATTCTTTCCGCAACAACCTCAGCTAATTTCACCGGGACAGCATTTCCAATCTGTTTATATTTACTGGTTAAATCTCCACAAAAATCCACATCTTTAGGAAATGTCTGGATAATTGCCGCTTCCTTATAGCTTAGGCGCCTTGTTGTTCCATTGCCAAATTCCCAATTATCTGAAGATATTTTTATCATATCAGGAGAAGAGGGGTGCAAAGCAACTTGTTTTGCCATTGCTGGAATTGTAAATGAAACATCATCCCAGCTTCTTTTTCTATTACGGCTCATATATCTTGAAGAATATGGAGCACAACAGATTTCATCATTTGAAGGTTGGGGCAAGTTTTTCAGAACATCTTTTAAAAAAACTTTTTCTTCCTTTGGTTTTGGAAAGATAAAAGATACTCCTAAATCTTTTCTTACTCCAACAATAATAACACGATATCTATCTTGAGGAACACCATAGTCAGCAGCATTTACTAGTGTAGGAACAACATCATATCCTTTATCAGCAAAATCTGTTATTATTGCATCAATAATTTTTCCATTTCCTAAGGTTAAAATCCCTTTAACATTTTCAGCGACAAACATCTTGGGTTTTTTTAGCTCTACAAGTTTCACAAAATACCGATATAAAATATTTCTTGAATCATCAAGTTTTCTTGGACCTGCTAAAGAAAACCCTTGGCATGGAAAACCTCCAGCTATTATATCTGAGCATGGTATTTCTGAAAAATCAATTTTTCCTATATCGCCATGTACCACTTTAGCTTTAGACCATTTTCTATGTGTATCACAAGCATCTTCATCAATATCATTAGCCCAAATTGTTTGAAAACCTTTGTTTTCAAATCCCATATCTAACCCACCAGCTCCTGAAAACAATGAAACTAGCGTATATTTTCTTTCGCCCATATCAATACCTCCTTGCGAATATAAACATGACGTATTTTTATTTATATGCACCAATTTAAAATTTAGCAAATCAAAAATTGCGATGCACACATATATTCAGGATTAAGACAGAATATAAGTTGACAGATACTTACGATTTTTTTCGATGTGCATAAATTAACAACTTTGTTTAAATCGTAGCAAAATGTCATCAAAAAGTAGAAAATAAGGGGGCTCCCGAATTAGAAAATACGCGACATAATATACATAGTTAATAACAAAAAGGAATAAAAACTATGTATTTTATCGAATTGAGATATACCAACGGAAAAACTGTCAGACTGCCTGAGCCTTATATTCTGTGGCAGGATGCTAATCGTGCTGTTTTAGCGAGGTATGCTAACAATCCGTATTACACTGCCAGTATCGTTTCAGAATAAGGAGGTGTATCATGTTAAAACAATTTGAAAACTGGTTGTTACAACAAAAATACTCTGCTTTGACATCATCTGATTATACCGGAAGGATTGAGAGATTGTGTCGTAACAATAAATACACATTGGAACATTTGATTAAAAATATTTCCAACATCCTACCGGAATATGAGAAAAACGGTAAATGGCAAGAGAAGCCATTATTCTGTTTTGAATGCTTTGAAACGTTTTCAAACATTTCTTATTGAGAATAAATTGGTTTAATCTTTCAAAAATCAGCCCGGTTTGATTGATTTCAGGCGGGCTCATGTTTTACTTCTTTTATCAAATCCGCTTGTTTCAGGGCTGTTTATGACAGAATGGGAAGTATTTTTACAAGATATTTATGCAAACCTAATTAAAATTGTAAATGAGGTTGTAAAAATAAATTGTCGTTAATATCAAAAACTTTTGCAACCTGTCGCCCTTAAGGTCAGGAAGTTAAATCTTAGTTGATTTTAGCTGAGGTTTTACGTTATTTTTAAGTTATAAAATGCTTGTAAAACAAAATAAGCCTTCTAAAATAATAAAAAAATTCTTTAAGAGTGAACGATATGCTTAAAATATATGATAAAATAGACATGAAAGTTATGCCAGCTGGTACACTTAAACTCCCTTGGCAAGATAGCAATCGCTGCATTATTGTGCTTAATGGTAAAGAATTGTTAGATTATATTAGAGATGCTGAAACTACTATATTTAAGCAATACGGATTAGAAGAGAGTGGCGCGGGAAATTATCATTACTTAAGTCCCTCTGAATTGTATGGGTATTTGTCAGATTCTGCCAATAGCCTTGAGGACAAAGATATTCCGATTATGTATTGTAGCTGCGATGAGATTGGTTGTGCTTCGGTAAGGATAAATATTATAAAAAAACAAAAAAGCGTTATTTGGGAAAATTTCAGGAGTGTTCGCAATGAATGGGATTTGGGTTATGCCTTTGAATTTGATGAACAAGAATATAGCGATTTTTTAAGAAAAATAAGAAATACACCGAATAACAGATAAAATTAGATATTTTAGAGAATGCCATAGCTATTGCTAAAGATATTAAATAAAATTAACCTATGACATAGCGATGTTATAGGTTAAACTTCTGCTAAAATTTACATAGATTGGTACATAATAATAACCTATTCACAATGTGCTATAACTATCAAAAGAATCTGATGCTGTTGTATTGTCGCGATTCTTTGGGAATGTAAAGCCGTTTTTGATTATTTTTTCATTAAGTGACATTGATGTCAGTTAATCAAAATTTGACGACCGGACTAGCTGTTTTTATTTGGTATATAGTTAGCTATAAAAAATGAATATGATAGTCCACGACTCATTTATGACGCAATGGACGGCGTTTTATTTTCTATGCCAAACAAAACATTGGAAAATATCATTCTATCGGTGTTGATTTTGCCGCTATTGGTGATTTTTAACTCTTTTGTGCAGTAGGTATGAAGTTTTTGACTATCCGTAATTTCTTCCAAGCAAATCAGCTCTCTTGGGAATTTATGATTATCACAAGATTTATCCAATGCCTTTTTCAAGTCGTGTGTTGTGTATTTATCTGAATTAAATAAAATATGATAATGCCAACTTACACCTTTTCCTTTTTCAGCAAAAGCAATAAGTGGTAAATGATGTTTATTCCAATTTCTTTTAATGAGATTAGCTTCAAATCTTGCCATAATCTGTCGTAAAAGTTCTTTTGACAAATCGTAGTTATCTGTTTTGATGTTATTGTGAAATTGTATGGTTAAAAAGTGGGTGTGATTAAATGTTTCCAACCAATTTATGATTTCATTTTTATTGTTTTTAGGTAATAATCTGTTGTCAGAGCATTTGTAGATATTAAAAGTTTTATCTGTTTTATGTGATTGATATTTCTTAAAACGTAAATGTAAATAATCATAAATTTTATGAAAAATATTTTTTAATCCAATCATTTTATTATCCTTTATATATAAATCTTTTAAGTAATAATCGGGATTAGGAAGTGTTTTTACAAATCCTTTGTATCCCGTGCCGATTTAACGGTTTGGACAATGCTATTTTTGCCAAAGAGCAGCAAAGTCCACGATTATTGATACAGATTTATAGAATTGTATTTTTTGAATTGGTTTGATGAAAATTTTTCCATTACATATAAAAAAAATTATTGTCGTTGACGTCACAAACTTTAAAATCCAACCTTTAATATACGTATGTCAAAGGTTATATGTGCGTTTTTACTGAAAAATGCCTGTTTGTTATACTTAGCCTATATAAAGAGCAGATTTCTAACTTCTTTTATCAAAGATATTAGCCCGACCTCTTGCGTTTTCAAAATTCAATACCTAATTATAAATTAATACGGATTTTTAATAGGGAAAGATGCAAATGGAGATTAAATGTAAAAAATGTGGCGAATTATTCGGTTATGAAACATGGGGAACAGTATATCCGGGAGGAAAAGAAAAAGAAGAGATTGATTGTCCTTACTGCGGTGAAAACAACGGATACGAAATGATAAGCAATTTTATAAGGACATATAAACTAGATGATAAATTAATCAAAAAAGAAACGGAATAAATATGCGGAAATTTATTGAAACTTAAATTCCAATCCGTCATCAATAGCTGGTTTATAAAAATATAATGGACTTGAAGATATGTATCCTTGGCAACTTTTTATATTAGGATTGTGTGAACACCTTGTTTGGCCATTTGTTGCAGTAGGTTTTCTTGCCTATTATAAAAAAGATATTCGAAAAATACTTGAAAGAATAAAGACTTTACCTGGTGGAACAGAGCTTATTAATTCTGAAGAAGTAAAAGAAACGCGTAAAGAACAGCGAGAAGCTATGAAAGATTTTGATGAAAAATTTATTCAAGAAATAGAAAAACGACAGATTAAAAACTCCGAAAAAGATATAAAGGAGAAAAGTAGATGATGAATAATCTGTTTGATAACAATAAAAGCAAGGTAATGTCTGAATTGCTTGATGTTATAAGTAAAGGTGTGGAATTATTAACAACAGAACACCTGGATAAAGGTCTTTATGATTCATTTGAGAGGTATGCTACATCAACGCTTAAAGTAGTAGATGTAACATTTGCAACAAATTATGCAGCCTATATTTCATCGAATAATACATCTTTATGGAAGAATAGTTATGGAGTTGGAGATTTGTTTGGTTTATGTTCTAATGTGCATTATCCAAATTCAGCCGCCTCAATTAATAGAATGAAACAAATAGAACAAGAAACGAAAGAGTATAAGATTAAACTTAAATATATATTACAACAACTTATTATAATAATGAAAAGTATAATATATATTTAAGTGCTGAGAAAAATATGTCGTTGACGTCACAAACTTAAATATCCATGACCTGTGACTTAGCTATGTCATAGGTTGAGTGTATGTTTCTCTACTGCAAAATGCCTCCTTTTATACAATTAGCCTATATAAGAGGCGCCTTTTTAGCTCATTTTATCAAAGATATTTTTTTTATAATTGGCTTTACGTCTTTATTCAATCCCGACATATAATTATTATGACTGATACATTTAGCAAAATAAAAGAAGAATTGTCGCGTTATTATCCCGATGTTACGGATGATGATGTCGAAAAACTTATCACATTTTTTAAATTAAGTGCCAAAGCTGTTTTGGAAACTAAAAAAGAGGAAAATCCATTAAATGACATTGATGTCAGTTAATCATAAAACCTTTAATATAGCTATGTCAGAAGTTATAAAAATAAATTGTCGTTGATGACAAAAACTTTTACATCCAACCTATTGTCCTTAAGGACACGAAGTTAATTGTTTGAAATATCAGTAAAATATTAGCAAAAAAGTTACAAACTGGTGCGTTTTTTTGCGTACATTCCCAAAATAACACGACATAATAACATTATCGGACTAATTTTAAGGAGTAATTTGTTATGTCTAAAAAGAATAAATATCAAAATATCGCAGATGAAGAATGCAAGCAGGCTGTTATTTTTGCGCGAGTTTCATCGGAAGAACAAAAGAAAGGCGCATCTATTGATGCACAGCTTAAAACGGTTATTGATTACTGCGATAATCGCAAGTTTAAGATTTTAGATAAATTCTCTATTGTGGAAAGTTCAACCCGAGGCGGTCGTCTAAAATTTTATGAAATGTTGGAATTTGTAAAAGCCCAAAAACACAAAACCGCCATTGTTGTAAATTGTGTAGATAGATTGCAACGAGGATATAAGGAATGTGTTGAGCTTGATGATTTGCGCAAACAAGGAAGGATTGAGCTACATTTTTATAAAGAGGGTTTCTATTTGCATAGAGATAGTAATTCATCTGATATACTGCGTTGGGACATGGGTGTGTTATCCGCTAAAATGTATGTAGGCTCATTAAGAGATAATGTCATCAGAAGTCAGGAATATAAAAGAGAAAACGGACAATGGCAATCCTGTGCGCCGGTCGGTTATTTAAATATATCCCAAACCAAAACAACTCCGGCAGACATTGTAATTGATGAAGAGAGAGCACCAAAGGTTAAAAGACTTTTTGAAGAATATGCCAAAGGCGGACGAACCTTGCAGGATATTACGAATTTAGCCAGAACGATGGGATTATCTTCTAAAATGTGTCGTGTAAATAAAACAATCAGCAGGGCACAAATTCAAAATATTCTAAAAAATACCTTTTATATTGGATATTTTACGCAAAAAGGCAAAGTTTATAAACATAATTACCCGCTTTTTATTGATGAAGATTTATTCCGTATTGTCCAGGATACAATGGAAGGCAGAAAACGTGCGCCGAGTAAATTATATTATGGCGATAAGCAATATGTCTTTACCGGTTTAGTCAGATGTGGCTGTTGCGGCAGTTTAATGACTTGTGAAACAAAAGTAAAAGACGAAAAACATTCTTATAATTATCTCAAATGCAATAAATTACGTTCAAAATGCAGTCAAAAACCTATTAATGAAGCTAAAATCCTCGCCCAGCTTGAAAATGAGCTTTGTTTACCTCTTGCCATCAGTGACGATATGTTAAAAAACATCAAATCAGAAGTCAAAAAGCGTCTCAAAGAAGAAAATGTAAATACCGCTAATCTCAAACGGGACATCACAATCAAATTAAATAACTTGGATGAACAGATAAAAACCTTATTCCGCGGTTATATCCAAGGCAAATGTGATGAGAAAATGTATAATGAGCTGAAAACCGAAATTGAACTGGAAAAAGAAAAATTGCAAAAAGATATGGACAGATATCTTGAGATTGATACTGAAACAGATGAAATATTGGCAAATATCGCTGAAGTAGCTGCAAATGTTGGAAAATTCTTAAAAAGTCCGATTATTTCGCAAAAAAGAGATATTTTGAAATTAATATTATCGAACTGCAAAACTGATGGAAAAAATCTTTGTTTTACAATAACTAAACCGTTTGATAAAATGCTAAAAACGCCTGAAATTGACAAATGGTGCCGCTAGTAAGAATCGGACTTACGACCCCGTCATTACCAATGACGTGCTCTACCACTGAGCTATAGCGGCATATACAAACTGATAACCAATGACATGCAGAAACTTTGTACTACAGTTTCATCGGTTAACGGTTGTCAGAATAACCAAACTTTTTATAAAATCAACATAAATTTTCAAAATTATTTATTTTTTTCGCATTTATATAAATTTTCAGGCTTAAACAAATAATTTATTTGAAAAAAATTTCATATAATGTTAAATACGGATTTGTCAGTAACTTTTAGGGATGTCTTGCAATATGCCCAATAAAAAACATATAAATAAGCCGGAGCGGCCTTTTAAAACAAAGCCAATGAATTTGGAAAAATTTCTATGGCTGCGCAAGAATTTTATTTATTGCTTAGCTCTGACTGCGCTTTTATGGATTGTCGGCATAAGTTATTATATTAATCATTTTATCGGGTGGAACAGCATTTTTGCAATTGAACCGGCCGATTTCGGCTTTTTCGTTTTATCTGTAACGGTTCCATTGTTATTGTTGTGGTTCATCTTGGCGTATATCGAAAGAAGCAGCAGTCTGGATGCCAATGCCGAATTATTTCAGAATTATATTGAAAACCTATTATACCCTGACGAAACTGCTTCAAAACAGGCAAGAGCCCTTGCTGCTACTTTACAGGAGCAGACACATCTTTTGCAAAAGGAAAATAAAACGGTTATTGAACAATCTGCAAAAATAAAAACAGATTTGGACGCAAGATTAGCAGAATTAAGCAATATTTTGCAGCTTTTGGACAGTTATTCAGCCAAGACATTGACGGATTTAAATGACGGCGTTAAAACTCTGGCAGATAAATGCTCCTATATTACGGATAAAACAACCAATGCCGTTTACAATATACGCGAAAGTTCTGCGGAAATGGCCGAAAACGCTTCATTATTTCTTAGCCGCATCAACCCTCTTTTAGATGAAATTTCTGCTCTGTCCTCCAATGTAAAGAATAATATTGCCGACAATAAGATTAATCTGACCGAAGTAAAGAACCAATTGGAGCAAAGCGCAGAAATCAGTCAGGCTCATATTGATAATATGTTAGTCAAGGCTGCCGAAAATACATTAAAAATCGAACAATCTTTTTACAAAACATCTGAAGAATATGACGCCCTATATAAACGCATGGACACAAGCATTTCAAGCCTGGAGGGACGGGTTGAAGAGCAAAAAAGACTTATCAGCACTCAAACCAAAGTTCTGGACCATAATTCCGAACTTTTGGATAATAAGCTGTCAAAATACGGGAAAATTATATCACAAGAAATAGATAAACTGGTTAAAAATTCCGTGGAATTAGAAAAAATCACAAAAAAACAAATTAGCACGCTTAAAAATGTTAATATGGAAACAGGCAAAGCCATCCACGGCATCGGCGATGTTTTTGACGAAAAGCGTTCAGAGCTTGAAAGACGCTGTGAATATGCGGTTAACAGTATGCAAAATGTCATTATAGCTATCAACAAGGAAACTGACAAATTGATATCCTTTACCAATTTAACACAAGCTAAAAATTACGATTTGCAAAATATTACGGAAACCATCGTCGATAAAATTGGCGACATCAGCGGAAAACTGGCATTAAAAACAGATGCGCTTAAAGACAAAGCCGTTGAAGTTATTGACAAGTTCACAGAAGCCAGTGAATTAATTACCCGCAGCACAGATAAGATAAATATGTCTTCCAATTTGGTGGTTACAAACGGAAAACAAGGCGTCAAGCTTTTGGAAGAGCAGAATTTTTATATAAACAATGCCATGACAAATATGGATTTGGTAAAGGAAAAGCTGGACAAATTGCGGCAAGATATCAAAAAATCGGCAGAAGAAGTAACGGCCACACTGGCGAATTACGAAAAGCAAATCGGACAATTTAATGAGCCCGGACAATTTAATGGTTCCATAAGCTCCGGAAAATCCAAAACTTTTACATCGGAAGCTGAACAGCAGACTTCTGACATCGACAGAGAAAAGCTCATATACACGGCCAAAGAAATCGGAAGATTTCTGCAAACGTTAGGTCTCAGAGCCGACAAGTTGTATGCAGGCGCGGATATTTTTGACCTGTGGGATGATTATCTCAACGGCAACAATTTGGCTTTCACGAATTACCTGACAACAAGAATGACAAAAAAACAAATCGCATCTGTTCGCAAAGCATTTGACGATAATATTGATTTTCATAACCTTGTCATAAAATATCTGTTTCTTATGGATACTTTTATAAAAGAGATGGCAGCTCCAGCTGAAGAAAGCCGCGATGAATTAATCAATTTATCGGTAAACGCTTCGCTTGACAGAATGTATTTTATTTTAATTAAGGCATTAAACAGTGCTGAATAGCAAAATGAATAGTATCATCGGACTCAAAAGCAATGTTTTTCTGGCACCAATGGCGGGTATCACTGATTATCCGCTACGAAAGCTGGTGGCAGAAAAAGGAACTGCAAACCTCTATTCGGAAATGGTTGCGATAAATGCTATCAGCCGCAGAAATCCTAAAACATATAGGATTGCCGACGTCAGAAACGAACCGTATCCGGTTATTGTACAGCTGGTGGGCAATGATCCTTATTTATTTTCTGAAGCAGCAAAGCTTGCTGCTGATTTTGGTGCATATTCTTTAGACATTAATATGGGATGTCCGGTCAAAAAGGTTGTCGGCAACGGTTCCGGCTCCGCCCTAATGAAAAATTTACCGCTTGCATCCAAGATTATTGAAAGCACAGTCAAAGCCACTCCGCTAAAGGTATCCGTGAAATTTCGCAAAGGCTGGGACAACAATACGGTAAATGCTCCCGAATTTGCCAAAATGTGCGAAGACAGCGGAGCCTGCTATGTTACAGTTCACGGCAGAACGCGGGCACAAGGATATTCGGGGACAGCCGACTGGGATATTATCAGACAAGTCAAAGAAGCCGTCAACATTCCGGTTATCGGAAACGGGGACATAACATCTCCTTATCTCGCCGGACAAATGCTCCGACAGACAAATGCGGACGGCGTAATGATTGGCCGCGGCGCATTGGGAAATCCTTGGCTTCCCGGACAGGTTCATGATTATATAACCTCACAAAAGGCTCCTTTACCTATACCTGTTGCCGATATAAAAAATGCTCTTTTGCAACAACTCGCCGATATGGCCGATTTTTATGGCCAGGAAATGGCTGTTGCCATTTCACGTAAATTTGCCTGCTGGTACTCAAAAAACCTGCGTGACGCAAAAAAATTCCGCGAAACCTACAACAAAATTTATGATTATCGTGCGGCTCTCCGCGCTATTGAAGATTATTTTGCCCAACAAGAGAAGGAGTTATGATACAATGAAAATACTTATCGGCGGTGCAGGAAACGTCGGCCGCAGTATTGTCGACTACTTATCCCAAGCTAATAATGACATTATCGTTACGGATACCAATAAAGAACGTCTGGATGAATTGGCGAAAGAATTTGATGTTCAGACCTTGCAGGGCTCTATTTCACATCCCGGTATTATGGAAAAGATGGGAGCTAAAGGCGCAGATATCTTAATTGCCGTTACAGATAATGACGAAGTTAATCTTGTCGCCTGCCAAGTTGCCCATACATTGTTTCAAATTCCGAAAAAGATTGCGAGAGTCGATTCCGAATATTTTCTCAATCCTTTGTGGAATACGTTGTATAGCGATAAAAATCTTCCGGTAGACTTGGTTATTTCTCCTGATGTCGAAATAGCCAAAGCGATTTTAAATCTGATAGAAATTCCGGGAACAACAGCTGTTTTTCCACTAGTTGACGAGAAACTTTACCTTTTGTCTTTTAAATGTTCGGACAAATGCCCTCTGATAAATACGGAAATCAATGAAATAAAAAAATATTATAACAGTCCAGTTATCCATATTATCCGCGAAGATAAAAGTTTTTTTGCCAAGCCCAATGAAACTATTCATGCTGAAGACGAAATTTTCATCCTGGTAGAACGGGACAAAGTTTTTGATACGTTGCATGATTTTGGCATTATCGTTAAACAAAACGAAAATCTGGTTATGTTTGGAGGCAATGCAATTTCCTACTACATTGCAAGCGTTCTTGAAAAAGACGACAGTATTTCCAACTGCAAGATTATTGAAGATGATAGCCGCATAGCCCAGGAACTGGCTGAAAACCTTAACGACACGCAAATTATAAAAGGCGAAATGATGAGCGATGCCATTCTGGAAGAAGCAGAGATAAAAAATGCAGATGTATCTGTTGCCGTTACAGAATATGATAAGGACAACCTTTTAGCTTCGCTCATTGCACGAAAATGCGGTGTATCCCATACCTTGTCACTGGTCAATTCCAGAGCTTTTGACAGTTTGATTGACAATGGGGAAGACAATGTTATCGTTGACCGTTCATTGGTAACAACTTCTGCAATGCTTCAGGATTTGCGCAAAGCTAAAATTAACAACGCCTACTGCCTTAAACGGGGAATGGGAGAAGTTTGGGAAGTACGTATTGATGCCGACAGCATTAACACAGAAAAACGGATTGAAGATATCGGTCTCCCTGAAAAATGCAAAATTGGAGCGATTTACCGTAATGAAGAAATCATTTATCCCAAATCAGATGATAAAATTGAGGAAAACGATATTTTAATCGTCTTCGTTTCTCCCGCAGCAATGCGCAAAGCCGAAGAAATTTTCAGACTTTAAATACACCGTTTAAAACAAACATATTACCCTGAACAGTGTTAAATTCAGAATATCTTCTATGTTTAAGTCAACGACTGCGCCGGGAACGCAATATATGTCCGATACCGTGAACAACGTCTCTGATTACGGTTCCTCCGTTATATTCCCCGTCACGAACCATATCTCTTCTGATTTCCCGATCCCGACTGCGATCATATGCACCGGTTTTCAATTTTTGTGAACTGATACAACTGCGATATGTTGTCTGTTCATCCCGATCATAACGACTTGCGGCTTTTAATATGACATCTCCGGTTCGAATATCAACATAAGCTCCGGAATATTTTATGCTTAATCCGCGCGATAATTTCCGGTTATAGACATAATGCTCCTGATTCGGTGTACTAGCAACCATTTCGTTATGAATATAATTTCTGTCCTGACTGCGGTCATAAACTCCGACACCGAGTTTTTGTGATTCCAAACATGCATCAATCGTAGAGCGGTAGTCTTTATCATGAGGATCCGCTGCTTTATATATAACATCACGGGTTTCATAATCAACATAGGCCCCTGTGTATTTTACACTCAATCCGCGGGACAACCGGCGGTCATATTCGAAGTTCCCATCATTGTAATCAGCATCTGATACACCATCTAACGGAAATTCTGCCGCCGGCTCCATACTTTCTTCCGGCAAAGCATACGCTTCAATTCGCGCCTCGGGAGCAGACGCAGTCTTTGCCTCTCCTTTGCCGGGCAGACTTACCAATGCAGCTATTCCAGCTGCTAATAATTCTTTTTTTAACAATGTCCTCCGACGATTTTTTTTAATTTTTTCGATACTATCAGACATTCAATTTCTCCTCTTCTGACTGTAAGGTTATGTTTTATATTAACATATTTTTGCGATATCGTAAAGGATTTTTTTCAAAGAGCATATTAGCGTTTTTTTTAATTATATTTCGCTTAATTTCCGCGAATTGCTTAACAAATAAATTATTTGGATTATAAAAAAACAGCCTTACAATTGCATTGTAAGGCTTCTATTGGTGGGCGTTGAGGGATTCGAACTCCCGACCCTCTCGGTGTAAACGAGATGCTCTAACCAACTGAGCTAAACGCCCATCTCATTAACAGATGATTTTATAAATGATATTTTTTTAAATTGCAAGTAAAAAAAACAAAAATTTTGATAAAATTTTATTTACACTAAAAAACAATAACTTATAAAAAAGCAGGCTTTTATAATAAAAGCCTGCTTAAATCTGCAACTCTTTCAAAATTAGTTTACTGCATCTTGAAGAGTTTTACCAGCTTTAAATTTCGGCTGCTTGCGAGCTTTAATTTTAATGGTTTCGCCGGTACGAGGGTTACGGCCGGTTGTAGCTGCACGCTTAGAAACAGCAAATGTTCCAAAGCCAACCAGACGAACTTCATCACCCGCTTTCAGCGCCTGGGTAATAGAAGAAATAAATGCATCCAAAGCCTTACCTGCATCAGCCTTTGTAAGACCAGCTTCACTAGCCATGCTAGCAATAAGTTCATTTTTGTTCACTGGAGGACTCCTCATAAAAAATTAACACAAAGTGAATTCTCTTCACAATTAAATTTGAGGAGATTTTTTTAATTAAATCAAACAAAAATCAATGTTACGCACAGGAAAAACCTTGAAAAACGGCGGTTTTCCGCCGTTTTTTTATCTATTCCCGTTTTATCTAATTAATTTTAGCAGGAAAACGACTTTTCGTGAAAAAAATTATCAAGAGTTTCATTCCGAATCGCCGGTTTTATTCTGTTTGTACATTCGCTGCACAATATCAGCAAACTACATTTTTAGCCAAACCGCCTAAAGATGTTTCTTTGTAATCACTGTTCAGGTTCAGCCCTGTTTCATACATTGTTTTAATAATGCTGTCCAAACTTACTTTATATTGTCCGCTTCCCCTTACAGCCAGACGGCTGGCATTTACCGCTTTTATGGCAGCCATGGCATTTCTTTCAATGCATGGGATTTGAACCAACCCTTTTATCGGATCGCAGGTCAATCCAAGATTATGCTCCATCCCAATCTCTGCAGCATTTTCTATCTGACTGAGTGTTCCGCCCTGAACCGCGGTTAATCCGGCTGCGGCCATAGAACAAGCTACCCCTACCTCTCCCTGGCATCCTACTTCTGCACCTGAAATTGAGGCGTTGGTTCGGTATAAACAGCAAATAGCAGCCGCTGTAGCCAAATATGCAATATCGGCTTCTTCATCATAAAAAGCTTTTTTATGGGCAAAACGCTGGTAATAGCGCATTACAGCCGGGACAATCCCCGCTGACCCCATTGTCGGAGCCGTTATAATTTTTCCGCCGGCTGCGTTCTCTTCTGCAACGGCAAAAGCCCACAAATTAACCCAGTCCAGAATATACAGAGCATCATCAACATTATTTTCAAAGCGCTCTTGCAGACGTTTATACATTCCAGGCGCACGGCGTTGCAACTTTATGCTTCCCGGTAAGATTCCCGGCGTATTTATTCCATGATCTATATTTTGCTGCATTATTTCAACAATTTTGCGAATATACTTTCTGGTATCATTTTCAGAATAAAGAGCATGTTCATTTGCCAGTACAACATCTTTGATTTGAAAATTATTTTTTATGCAAATATCTTTTAATTCTGCAAAACTTGAAAATTGATATGGCACATCCAGAGGTTTTCTCTCTATTTTTTGCGATATTTCATCTTTGCGGGCAATTGTTCCTCCGCCTACTGAAAAGTAAGTTTCCTCCAAGATAATGTTTCCATTGGTATCGCTGGCAATAAATTTCATCCCGTTGGGATGTTCTTTCAAAAATATCTGTTTTTCTAAAATAAAATTATAATCTATATCAAACGATATTAATTGTTTCCCGCGTAGCAGCAATTGCCGATTATTTTTTATATTTTCGATATAGTTTCGGGTTAAATCAAGCTTATCAGCTTCATATCCAAGCAACCCATAAATTACCGCGTTCAATGTTCCATGCCCAATTCCAGTCAAAGCAAGAGAACCATACAGATATATTTTTACATCCGCAACATTACTAATTTTATTCCCTAAATTATCTACAAACCGTTTAGCCGCTTTCATGGGACCTACTGTATGCGAACTAGATGGGCCGATGCCAATTGCAAAAATTTCAGAAAGACTATAATACATATCAACACTATCCAAAAAATTCCAAACGATTAGCAATATACGCTATATATTTTTAAAGTAAATATAAATCCTGCCCATGAGTGGAGCAATCCTGCATAACTTAGGGAGCA
>ULOD01005045.1_pt1 | contig 22197 bp, 16 predicted proteins | sample 1952351 | NCBI WGS metagenome assembly ULOD01 (sample SAMEA4835596, study PRJEB28245) | human gut metagenome | biome: gut microbiome; material: fecal sample | place: Denmark | collected 2008 | reverse complement strand
CGTTTCTTTTGTGTCTACGTTTATTTTATCATTTCAAACGTTAGTTCTATGTTTATTATCATGCTTGGCATTAATTGGTGTTGGATTTGCATCATGGATAATTACATCTAATACTGAACAAAATGCAGAAGGCAATATTTCAGTTGATACAGTAACGGATAATCGATTGACTGTTGAAACGTCTTGGCTTGATGAAAAAAATTCAATTGTTTTTGGTTGGAAAGATGGCTCTTATACAAATTCTTGGTTACAAAATACCGATCCAACATATAAAGAAAATTTGACAGTTACTCTTGTTGTAACAGTTAAAAACAGCGAAAATGTAGCAGTTGATGCTCAAAATATTACTGCAAAAATTATTGGAGATGAAAAATATACTACTGCTCAAGCTGCAAATTTAGTGGGTACGTTACCAACGTTAACAGCTGAAAAGCAAGAAGCAACTGGTGTTTATCATATTACAATTACTTTGACATGGGGTTCTGCGTTTAATAATCAAAACCCATTAGAGTATTATAATAACCAAGAGTATGAAACTGAATTAGCGAAAAATGCTAAAACTAATTTAACTGCTCTTGAAGCTTTAAAAGATAGTAAATTTACAGTTACTTTAACTGTAACACCAAATGAAACAAATTAATATCATAAATTATAAGAAGGTTTTAAAGTGGCTAAATTAACAAGAAATTCTTATAAAAGAAAAGTTATTTTATTTGGTGTTCTATTATTTATGTCTATTGCCTTAATATCAACTGGTTTTGCGGCATGGATAATGTCAACAAATGCGAATCATGAAAGTGATGGAAACGTTAGTGTTGGTACTGTTACGGATGGAGCAATAAAATTGACAGATGTTTCATTATCAACTACTTCAATAAAGTTTGAACCATTAAAAGAAGATACTACAGGTAGAGTTAGATATGATGGAACTAATTTTGAATCATTAAAGATAGTAGTAACGGGAAAAGTATCTTCTAGGGACATTTTAGGTGAACTTACTATTGAACTTCAAATGGAAGAAAATGTGAAACAGGCTTTAAAAGCTGCTACTGATAAAAATTATATTATTTTACCAGAATGCGCGAGTTCGGCAGTAGATTTAAAAACTGTAGATGGTGCTTGTACTGAAAATGAAGATGGTGGGTATGACTTTACTTATACTATTGAATTTAAGTGGGGAACTTTCTTCAATAATTTAAATCCAGGTCAATATTATGATGAAGATGGAGAAGGTACAAAAGTATCAGATGAAGATGTCAAAAAAATTCTAAAAGATTTAAGAGCAACGATTTATGGATACGATGCGGATGCATCAGAAGAAATAATAACTGGAGCTACTGGTCCTACTTTTAAAGTAGTGATTTGTGCTAGGGCTAATTAATTCAAATGACTTCTGCTGAAATTATTTCCCTCATAGTTACAATCATCGGAGTATTTAGTTTCGCAACAATATTTACGATATTATATAAATCATATGCAACTTCGCAAATAAATGAAATTAAGTCTGGAAAAAAAGACATTGAATTAATCGATGAAGTAATCTATGAAAGACAAGAAAAAATTAAAAAGCGCAAGATGGTAACAAAGATAGTTAAATCTATTTGTTTCTATCTTGCTTTATTAATAATCATACCTTTATTTATTTTTTCATTAATCAATCGTTTTCAAAATAATATAACAATGATTGGCAATAAAACTATAATGGTTGTTGCATCAGGTTCAATGAGCCAAAAAAATGACGCAAATAATTATCTTATTACCAACAATTTGAACAATCAGTTTCAAACTTATGATATTATTGTTTTAGAGAAAGTTGAGAATGCATCAGATTTAAACAAATATGATATTATTGCCTATCACAATGATCAAGGAATAAATGTCATTCATAGAATTATTGAAATAGAAGATGGAAAATATGTAACCCGTGGTGATGCCAATGACGCAAGTGATAAATATCATCCAACCTTTAATGATGTGATTGGAAGATATATAGGTAAAAAAATACCTAGTATAGGGATATTTATTATGTTTTTACAGTCATATGCTGGTATCATCACGATTATTTCATTAATCTATTGTTTAATTATGATTGATAAAATTTCTAATAAAATTAATATGGCTCAAAAAAGAAGAATTGAGCAATTAGAAGATGCAATTGATTATATCGATGAATTGGAAATTGAAAAAATAAAGGCAGAATATGTTGAGACTATTTATTATAAGGGCTATGCTTATCATTTTAATGAATCAGGATTTGTTGAAAAAACAAAGATAAAAGATGGCCCGTATTTAGAAAAATCGAATAAGACAATTATTAAAGAAGTAATTAATGTAAAAACTTCAGAAAAAATTGCCGAAGAAGTCGTAATTAAAAACGATAATCAAGGAGAATAAGATGATGAATAAACCTTATTTTACAAGAAAAAATTTAATATTTATATCGCTTGCAATATTTTATTCATTTTTATTGTTATTTACAGGTCTTTGTATAGAAGGATCACATTCTTTTGCTAATAAAAATAATCCATTAGCACAAGTAGCCGAGGCACTTAATTTTAAATCAATCAGTTGTGGTGTAACTGGTTATGTTGCTTTAATACTTGTGGCTATTTATGTTAGTGTTTTTGTTACAATCTTTTTATATGAGAAAAGATTTGCTATTGTAAATAATAAAAAACCATTTAGTTTTAAAATGATTTTAATATATGTAGGATCGTTTATTTTGTGTGCATTATTATCAGTTGGCGTTGGAATTCTTATTCAAAGACCATTAAATGCTGAAAATATTGGTAATATAATGCTTTTTGTATGGCAAACTATTTTATTGACAACTTGCATATATATTTTATTGTTTTTATTAATTGGTAGTATTTTAATGTTTGTAGTTAACTATATTTTAGTTGATAAACCATTTAGAGCTTATGATAAAAATGAATTGATTACTTTTGACGATGAAGACACTAGAATTGATGTAACCACTAATTTTGATGCAACACTTAATGCAACTGCATCTTCTATTACTGGTGGGCAAATAACAACTACAACTTCAAATATACCAAGTGAAAGTATTGTTCGTACGGCAGAGAAATTAGATGATCGTGAAAAAGTTTTTCCTGCTTTATCAATGATGGATAACACTTATGATGGTTATGCAATAGAGAAAATTGATAGTGATACATATAGTTTAGAAGAGATTAGTATTCAATTTCGCAACTATCTTGCAAAAGAAGAAAAATTATACTTTGATATTGATACAATTAGATTTTTTATCAGTGGATTTGCGGCATCACATTTTATGATTTTAGAAGGCTTGAGTGGTACTGGTAAATCAAGCTTGCCTAGATATTTTGCAAAATTTATTCATGCGGATGTTTTATTCATTCCTGTTCAAGCAACATATCGCGATAAGACAAATTTAATTGGATATTTTAATGATTTTGCGAAAACCTATACAGAAACAGAGTTTTTAATTTCATTATATCATGCTAATTATAATCCAGATCAAATTCATTTTTTTGTATTGGATGAAATGAATATTTCTAGAGTTGAATATTATTTTGCTGACTTTTTATCAGTATTAGAATATCCTAAGGAGCTTTGGAAATTAAAAATTATGCAACTTCCATATGGATTTGTACCACCTGCTAAATTAGAAGATGGTTTTATTAAAATACCTGAAAATTCATATTTTGTTGGTACCGCAAACAAAGATGATTCCACCTTTACAATTACTGATAAAGTCTATGATAGAGCAATAACAATTGATTTTGATGATCGCAATATTCCTTTTGAAGTAAAAGGAGAAGTAAGTAAAATTCATATTAGTAAAACGCATCTTCAAAATTTATATAATGAGGCGTTACATAATCCTAACTATCAAATGACAAAAAGTGATCATGAAAAATTGCAAACAATTTGTGATTTTATTTATAATAAGTTTGATATTACTTTTGGTAATCGTATCTTAAATCAAATTGTAAAACTTGTACCTGTTTTTGTAGCATGTGGAGGAGCTAAAGAAGATGCTATAGATTTTATTGTTTCACGAAAAATAATTAGTAAAATTGAAGGCCGTTTTGAAGAATATGTTAAAGGTGCTTTGAAAGATTTATTAACTTTAATAACTAAAACATATGGAATAGATGTTTTATATCGTAGTGAAAAAGTAATTCAAAGTTTAATAAGAAGGTTATAATTTTATGAAACTCATCGAAGAGTTAAAACTAAAAGAAGTTATTAAAAAAATAAGAAAATATAAAGATGAACATCGAAGTATTAAATTTTTCTATCGAGATTTAGATAATTTAAAACTTCCATCTTTACAAGATTTTTCTTTTAAGAAAGATGATGAATTCTTTGATGAAGTAAATTTTATTTTAAGTGTTATTGCTTCTATTATTGTTCATCCTATTCTTTCTAATAAAGGAGAAGACAGTATTGTTAGATCACAATTAGCAGGACATATTTCATCTGATTCTTTTCAACAAGTATGTAAAGATAATAGACTTTGGAAAGAAAAAAATGATGAGATGGTACCTGAATATGTTCATCACTATCAATATACTGATGATATTAAAATTTATGAAAATATTTTTATTGGAATGCTTATAAACCTTATCAGTTTAGAATTAAATAAATATAGTGAATTCTATGCATCGCTTATTCCTTCGGTAGAGTTAAATAGTGATAAGTATTTAGAGAACAAAATTGCGGAAAAGATGATTACTAAGATTGAAGGATTGCAAAGAAAATTAATGTTTATTAAAAATACTTTCTTCTATAAAGAAATTTCTAAATGTAATCTTCATTTAACAAAAGTTTTACCAACTAATATTTTATTAAAAAATCGCTTATACAATTATTGTTATAAATTTTATCTTCAATTTATTAAAAATGAAGATGAAAATTTATTACTGGAAGAACTTACTATTTATTATAAATATGTGATATTAAAAATTTTCAAAGAAAAAAACTTTGTATTAGACAATACTAAAAGTCAAAAATACAATAGTTTATCTTTTAAATATAAAGATTATAATCTTAAACTTTCTCTAGAAGAAAAAATACCATGTATTAATCTTGATATTTCATATGGTTTAGTTGTTGCCAAACATCAGTTAATAATTCATACTGAAAATAAATTGTCGATGCATCAATTTTTTGATAATAATGTTATATCAAAAGATTTGATTACGATTTGGCGTTTATACGATTTAGAAAATGCTAATAAACCGTATATGAATAAATTAGTTTCAGAAAAAAAATTAGTATCTTTTTGGCTTAATTCTAAGATGCAAGAGATTTTTGCTAAAAAAGAATTATATATGAAATATTGTCCAGTTTGTAAAAGTAAAAATACTGAAAATAATCAAAATATTTATAAATGTTGTGATTGTGGAAGTATTTATACATTTAAAGATGGTGATAGGATTGATACCATTTGGTTTTTAAAATTAAGGAGGTAGTTCTGATGGAAGAAAATAAAATTTTTCAAGAAGAACAAAAAGCCACAATTATTATCAATGATTTATATAAATCCTATGGTGATAAGGATGTTTTAACAGGATTAAATTTAGAAGTTTATGAAAAAGAGTTATTTGGTTTTATTGGTAGAAATGGTATTGGAAAATCGACAACAATAGATTGTATGATTGGCTCCAAGAAATTTTCTAAAGGTGAGGTATATATATCAGGTTTTGATATAAAAAAATATCCCCTTCAAGCAAAGCAAACTTTTGGATATGTTGCTAGTGAGCCAACTTGTTATGAAGAAATGACAGGATATGATTACTTAGAATTTGTTGCTAGCATATATGGTTTAGGTGAAGAAGATTTTAACCATAATTACAAATATTTATGTACAAGACTTCAACTGAATTTAGAAGAGTTATCAAATCCCATTTCTGATTATTCGCATGGAATGAAACAAAAATTATGTTTAGTTGCCAGTTTACTTCATAGTCCTAAAATTTGGATTTTAGATGAACCTACAGTCGGTCTTGATATTATGGCTGTAGAGGAACTTAAAAAAATGATGAGAGAATATGCCAATCATGGTAATACCGTTTTTGTTACTAGTCACAATATTGAATTGGTATCTAAAATTTGTGATAGAGTAGCTATTATTAATAATGGTGAAGTTGTGGAATTATTTGATTTGAATAAAAACCCTAATAAAAGATTACAACTTGCTAAAATTTTTATTGAGACATATGGAGGACAAGAATGATTAACCTCCTCGCGAAAGATTTTAAATTGATGTTTGAAAAAGAAAAAAGTATTGCTAAAAAAATTATTACTATTTTAGTGACCATCTTTTTTCTCGCTTGTTTTATTGGAATTGAGGTATTTTTGTTTACAACTATTTTGAATAAAATAGGAAAATTTCATCAAGCAACAACGGCGTTCATGAATTTATTTTTATTTATCATTTCCGTTATTATTACTATTTCTGGGATTTTTAGAGCTGTTAAACTTTTTTTTAATCAAAAGGATATTGAACAATTATCAACAAAACCAGTTAGCAATAGTTCCATAATTTTATCTAAACTAGTATTTTTATTTTTTATGCATTATGCAATTAGCATTTTGTTTATATATCCTTTATTTATTGCATATGGTATTAACTACTCAATGACATTAAAATTTTATTATCTAGCTCTTTTTTATCCCCTTCTTTCTTTCTTTTTTGAGATGGGAGTTGCTCTTTTTTTAATATATCCTTTTTGGCTTTTAAAAAATTATTTCAACAATCATATTATTTTAAGATTTCTTTTAATGATATTATTGCTTGGTATTGGATGCTATTTTTACGCGAAAGTTTTAAATCTTTTTATTGAAATGATTGCGGGAGGAAATATTCATAATTTGTTTACCCAAACGATGATGGATAAACTGATTGGTTTTAGAAAATATGAGATTCCAATTAATTTTTTAACGGATATTTTTATTCAAAATAGATATGTTAGTTTATTACCATACTTAGGCATATCATTTGGTATTTTTATTCTTGGCTTAAGTATTACTATTTTCACTTTTAGTTATGTAAGAAATATTTCTATTTCTAATAAGAGAAAACATAGAATGAAAGAGTATAAAAAAATATCAATAAAAAAAGCTTTAATCAAAAAAGAAGTTATTCTTTTAACAAAAAATCAAAATTATACTTTGTCTTTTACAGGACTTTTGGTTATTCAACCCTTTTTAGCATATTTGGTAATCAAAGCTTTAAATACAATCTTTACTTCTGGCATTTTTGCATATTATATTTCGGTTGTGCCATCTTTTATTCCATTATTAGATATTTTAATTTTAATGTTATTTACAGTGATTATTAGTCAAGGAGCAAATCAATATATTCAAATGGAAAAAAAGACGATTAAAGTGATGAAAACAATACCTGTTTTACCTAAGGTTCAATTGTTAATAAAAGTAAGCATTCCTTTGATTCTTTCTTTTACATCGCTTTTATCCACTTTAATTGTTTTATTAGTGTTAAAAACGATTACTTTCACAACCTTTATTTTTGCACTTTTATTAGTAAGTTTGTTGTTATTTATTTATGATGTAATTTCTTTAAAAGAAGAACTGAATATTAGAAATCACAAACCAAGAAAATCAATTATTTCTAATATTTATTCATATATTTTACCAATTATATATTTTGTAGTTACGGCAATTCTTTCATATTTTGGTATGTCTATATATATTGCTTATTTAATAGGGTTAATTTTATTTGCCATACTTGGAATACCACACGTATTTAATTTGAAGAAAAATATGGAATCTCTATTTATGGATTTGGATGTGATAAATTGATATGAAAAAGAAAAACTTAATTATTTTATTATTGATTCCCTTTTTGATTGCTTTACTTGGTGTTGTAACGATTAATACAACTTTTAATTTTATTGATAATGATATTATTGCAATTAAATGGGATTATGATGATACTGAAGCTTTCAAATTACAAGATAATTTATATTTATTAGAAGCAACAGGTGTGAATCAAAAAAACTATCCAGCAGGGGCTGGTAATGCACTTGTATGGAGTATTAGAAATCGTGATTTGGAAGATGATAGTGTTTATGGTGAAATTGTTAAACAAGACAATAAATATTATTTAAAAACGCTTGAATGTGGAGAGGTTATCATAACTTGTTCAAATGAAAAGGGTACGGTTTTTAAATCAATGAATGCAATTATTTATGAAAATGGTGCAATTATTATTCAAACTAAAATTAGAAGTTCTCAAAACAATATTGATCAAACGATTTACTATGGCGAATATGATTTAGAAAATCAAAATAAAATAAAAGCAAGCATTGATTTAGAAATTAATGCTGTGCCAGAAAGTATTTCTACGTTACTTAGAATTGAAGAGAAAACCGATAATATTGAAATTGATTTAATGAATAATAAATTAGAAATTAAAGATGCTGGTTTTGCTTCATTTACTATTAGTTGTGGTGATGAAAATATTGCTAAAAATGCAACTTATTCATTCGAAGTAGTTAAAGATGGTGTGAACGTATATAGTTATGATGATTTATTATATTGTTCTAATAATTCAGTGAATGGTGAAATTATTGTTCTTAGAAAATCATTTGAATCATTAGAAAATGCTTATCAGATGAGCTCTAGCGGTGAGGTTCTTTTAGAAGATGGTAAACCAATTGTAAAGGAAAATAATGTTGAATGTTTTGGTAATTATAATCTTGTAACGAAGAAATTTAATTTTAAAAACGAAATATATCGTTTTGTTACAACATATAATAAAAATTATATTGATCAATGGAATCAAAGTGTTGCAACAAGTGGTGGTAGTAATTACATAACAACTGAAATTTTAGTAGGTCTTCATATCCAAAAAGACTTTTATGGTAATGGATATACAATCAATATGCACAATCTTACTTATCCGACCGAAATCATTGAAGTAGATAGTGGTAATGGGAATATTGTATCTATTCCTCATCTAGCTAAAGATGATCTATTTAGAGGTCCTCTTCCTTTTTATGCTTTAGGTGATCATAATAATATGCCGTTAGTTGAGGCTTTTGGTCAAGATAATATTGGCATGTATGTTGATGGTAACGATATTTTAATTAACGATATTAATTTAAGAAATTGTGATTTTGGTAATAGACTTGCTAATTTAGATACAGTTGGTACTGTTCTAGAAACTAGTGGAAATAACATTAAAATTATGAATTCTAGACTTGCAAATGGTAAAAATGTTTTACGCAGTTTTTCTTCAATGCATGTTGAACTGATTAATAGTATGTTAAGTTATTCTCGAAATTTCTTAATTTCACTTGGTACTAATGAATATATTATGATTGATGGTAGTAAAAGTTATGATTTTATTGATTTAAATGGAAATTCGATATCACTTCAAATAGAGGATTATTTTAAGACTAATGGAGTTGGTGATACTATCTTAAATTCCTATTTAAAATCGGAATTTAGTTCAAAAGATAATATGAAAAAAGCACTTTTATCAATGCAAAGAGCGCTTAGTAATGAAAAATTAATGAAAGATGAAAAGGATAATCCTATGTATAAAGGTAGTATGAAAATAAAAGATACTTTCTTTTATCAAAGTGGAATTGCTGCCATCTCTCTTGAATCTATGTTTAATGGTCCTTTCTTGTATTCTAATATTCCTAGTGTAATTTGGGAAGTATTAGGGATGCTTGAAACGCAAGAGGGTATACCTCTTGATAGTCTTAAAACAAGTAAGATTGCAGGTTTATCTTATCCAGTTGAATTAGAAATTTGTGGTAATACTAAATTTTATGATTATAAGGCTACTGATAGTGTTGATATTAGTGGATTAATTACCGAAAATATATCGAAATTCGCTCAATCAATTGATCCAAGTTATGAGGGAATCATAGATATTGATAAAATATTTCCAATTAAACAATATTTAATTGATAAAGCCACAACTCAAGGTTCAATTTATACAGACGATGGTAAAAACTATATAAACTTACCAATTGCATATTATGGTGGAGGACTGAATCTATCTAAAGTTAATGTTTCAACTGATGATATAAATATTCATTTTAATCCAGAAATTGAAATTGATTTACTTGACAACTATTTAAATTTAGGACAAGGGTCTAATATGGTTGAAATGTTAAAAAATATGATGTTAAAAGCGGTAACGGTGGTAACTGGTTATGAACCTTTCAAATTTATATGCATGAAAGGTGATGGTTATTTATATGGTGAGACACCAAATATTTCTGATTTAATTTTGAATAATGTAAAAGGAGAATAAGAACATGAAAAAGAAAATATTAAATTTAATAAGTATCATGTTATTATGTTTTGTTTTAGCAGGATGTTCTAGTTTCTTTGGCAGTAATGAAGCACTGCAAATTGAAAATATTCAAGCTGAAAACTTAGAAAATGGTGACATCAAAATAACAATTACGTATGTTGATGAAGTCTCAGAACCAACCATTTTTATTGTTCCAAAGGGTGATAAAGGTTCAACAGGAGTAGGAATTAAGGAGATAACAACAATTAAAAAAGATGATGGTAGTGGTTCAATTTTAACAATTACTTATACCGATGACTCTATTTCACCAACGATTGTGGAAGTAAAAGATGGCATTTCAGTTAGTAGTATAGATCCTGTTATCAATCCTGAAACTGGAGAAATAGTAATTTATATTAGATATAGTGACGGAACCAGTTCAGAACCGATGTTACTTCCCAAAGGGGAAGATGGCAAAGATGGCATTTCAGTTATTGGCATTGATCAAAGAATCAATAGAGATTCTAGTGTGACTTTGACATTCAAGATGTCACAAGGAGAAGATGTTATTGTGAATATTCCTGCACCTCAACAAGGAGAAGATGGAAGAGGAATTCAAGATATTGTATCAATACCTAATGGTGATAGATATGTTATGATAATTACATATACTGATGATACAACAAAAGAATTAGAGTTTGCACGACCTAATAAATGGTTTTCGGAAATGAGTAAACCATTGGATACTGATGGTATCAATGGTGACTTATGGTATGATTTAAGTCACAATGTGATATATGTCAAGCAAAATAATAAATGGACGCAAGTAATCAATCTTTATGATACTACTAATAAAACGTATACTGTTAAATTTGATTTAAATGATTCAACAGATGCACCTGCAAATATGCCACTGGGTACTCTTTTCACTTATGAAATGGTTGGTGGAAATTATTTTAAAGCATCAGGTTATGAAATACCAATTCCTACAAGAGAAGGATATGTATTTGCTGGATGGTATACGGTAAAAATTCCAACGGTTGTTAATGGTGCATTTACTGATTTAACAGCAGTATTTTCTGATTTAACGTTATATGCAAAATGGGAGTCAGTGAATTCATAATATCTAAATGAAAGGAGATGATGAAATGCTTTCAAAATTTAAAATAAATTTAATACTGGTATTATGTATGTTATCTTTAATTAGTATTGGCTTTTCATCATGGAATATTACTTTAGATGCAATAAATGTTGATGCTAATATTTCTGTAGATAATGTAGTTAATAGTGAAGACTATATTTATTTAGATACAACTAAAGGAGATAATAACACAGGTATTAGTTGTTTTAAATATAAAAATAATGGATATCTTGATAATAATGGGGAAATATCTAATACTGGATATATTAACGCTTATTTTATAATCGATTTAAATAAATGTAAATTATTATTTTCAAAAAGTAATTCTATTTATTTATCTATTACCTTGAAATATGCGAATGATAATCCAACTATATTGAATATTTTTGAAGATGATAGGCAGGAATTAGGATATAGAACAATAAATCATGAGGTAATAATAGATAATAATTATGATGTAACTATTGGTTCTATTTCTGGAATAGATAATAAACAATATATATTACCAATTACAATTAATGATATTTTAACAATTGAAGAACAATTTATTAGTTTTCAAATAAAATATAGTTTTTTTGCAACTGCAGGTAATTATTTTAATGAACAAATATATAAATATTTATATGGTGATAACATAAAATTTTCAATTACAGTTTTGATAACAAATAGTAATTGATTTATAGGAGTAATAATATGAAAAAGAAATCAATTTTATCATTACTTTTTGTAATTTTTCCCATATTAATAGTAGTAGGAATGTCTACTTGGATTATTATATATGAAATAACTTTTTCACCAACATATGTGGCAAGTTCCATATCAGAATTCTTTGGCGTATCACAGGAAACGATTTATAATGGAGAAGAACAAGTACCTGTTCAAAAAATGGGTGATCCAATTCCAGTTGAAAATATTTTATATAAATATAAATTAGAAAGTGAAGAAGAAGATCAATATATTAGTGGTAAACCTATTGATGCGGGAATCTATGATGTTATAATTGAAGTTCAGGATGTAGGAGAATGTAAAGTCAAATTTACAATAAAGCCTAAAGAAATAAAACTACTTGAACAACAAATAGTACAAATGGATTATGATTCTAATCTTCGAACATTTAATCAAATAATATATAGTTTTGTAGAATCACTTAAATTTATTGATAATAATAACAATGAAGTTGCTACTAAACTACTCAATTGTAAAATTGTAGGTATGCATAATGGTGTTTATTATTATGGTGAAGTTCCTAATTCAAGTAATTTAGAAACAACTGATACTCTTGTAGGTAGTACATATTTAGCATATTTAGCTGTAGGTAATCCTAATTATGAAGTTACAAATGCATTAACTTGTATAATTAAATATAAGACTGCTATAGTTGATGGTGTCTATTATACAATTGAAGATGCTCTTTTGCAAACTGGCACTATTACTTTTGCGGGTGACGCCACTGATTCTAATAGTTATGTAATGACATCTTTTACTAATTTAACAAGAGATGAAGGAAATCCGTATACCAATTTTACGGAAGAGAATGGTTTTAAAAGTTTTGTATTAAAAAGTGGAATGACCTTACATATTCCATATGATGATACTACTAATGATTTAAATGAAATTAAAAGTACGGCACCTAGTAGTTTTAATGTGTATTCTTGTTTTATTATTCCTAAAGATATTATAATTCGTGCAGAGACAAATGCAAAAATAAATATAGGTGGAGTTATATCTGGATATGGATATGTTGGTGACCATGGTGTCATAATGAATTATGGCAATATTTATATGCAATCTCAATCTACTTTGAATTCATATGGATTTTTGAAGGGTACTGGTTTATTAACATTAGAATCAGGTTCTGTAACTCAAGATTGTATGAGAATTTTTGACTGGGCATCTACAAGTAGCGCAATGGATGTAAAAAATGCTGGTGCATTTCCTATTGTATCTTGGAGTATGCATAGTATTTCTTGTCCTACTAAGATTTATAACGGAGCAAATTATAAAGCATATGCATCCATATATGGATCAAATATTTTGGTTGGATTAAGAACGGTGATTATAGATGTTATTGGTGATTCATCGAGTTCATCCAATTGTTTATTTAGACCTATGACTTCTTCTAAAAGTAGTGATTATATATATAAGTATGGAACATCAAATAATAATTCGTGTAATTTATCTATTACTGAATCTAATCAAATCAAAGGACAAAAAGATATAATAGAAATTCATGGAAATTATGAGGATGTAAAATTATCAGTAGGAATATCTGGGTATTCATTTGAAACATCTACAACTTGTCCAGCCCCTCTTAGTTATATGGATATTATTGTAGCAACTGGCGGTACTTTAAAAATTTCCAATTCTTCATATGTATTTTTGCTTGGAACTTCTTTAACTGTTGAAAAAAATGCTATTCTTGATATATCAGGTGGAGCATATATGGCTTTTGATAAAATAATAGGGTCTACAATACAAATTTGTCCTTTCTTTAAATCACATTGTACTAACTTAGTTGATGCAGAATTTATACTTAATGGAACACTTTCTGGTACTGGAAGCATAGGGGGAATTATTCAAACTGAAAAAAGTGGAGCACAACTGACAATCTCCTCTTATATTATTGATTCAATCAAAATTAAAAGTGCTAGTAATGCAGCAACTGAAATTACGAATTATGCTGCTTATGGTTCTATTGGGGATACCGTATCATTTAATGAAAATGAACCATTTGAAAATAATACTGCTTATGTATCAATAACATCAAATAATAGTGAATATTATTTTACTATTGCTTCAAATGTAAAGCAATTCATAATTCATTATTATGACGAAGAAAATCAAATTGAAAGCCAAACTATTCAAGTTTTAACTCCAGATTCTTCTGGTAACTATATATATGAAATAGTAGGCGACGAATATATCCCTGAAAAAAGGCATTATGACTTTAGTCAATGGTTACTTTCAGATCATACACCTGCAATAGGCTATGTACTAAAAGATGGAGAAAATGATAATACTTTAAACCTCTATGCATCATGGAGTGAGCATACCTATTCATTTTATTATACTGGTGGTTATAAGGATAATGATAACAATATAGTAAATGTAACTGATGATATGATATTATTTAATGCAATTGATCAATTTACATTAAGTGATTTTATTGATGGAATATTAAGTATAACAACTACTTCGACATATAATGGGAAATATTTTAATGGATGGTATATAGGAATAGATGCATCTACTAATATTGAAATTAGTTCTATTTCAATTGATCATTTAAATATGTATATTGATAATTTTGGTGATGATACTTCCATTTTTCTTTATTGTGAATTTACAGATTTAGAACAGTTTAAAGTGAGTTTTATTACTAATAATGATCAACATGAAGGATTTGATTCCATAAATGTATCATCTGGTAATACGATAGATTTAACACCATATAATGATGATCTAAGAAAATTTGATCTTATTTCTACATATGATCGTTTTTTCACAGGATGGTATACAAGTGAAGGCATTGAATTCACTTCTGATTCCATTGTTAATAGTAATTTAGAACTATATGCTAGATGGGAAATGAAAGAAAAGTTAAGCATTAGAGATTTTGATAATACTGAAATTGATATCATTTACTATATTGTCGGTCAATATGTGGCTTTACCATCAGAAATATCAAAAGGGGAAGAGGCTGTTGATGGTTGTATAATCAAATATGATTTTAATAAATGGCAAATTCATGGAGGTTATCTTGATGGAGAACTATTTGATGCTAATGAAAGTATAATTATTGAGGAAAAATTTGATGGTATAATATACTTATTGCCAACATATTCTGATTCAAAATGGTGTCGTATTAGTATTGAATTGACTAATGCTGAAATTTCTATATCTTATGAGAATCAATCTTTGGAATATACAGTTAATAGTGAAATTGATGTATTATTTGAGTCTTATATTACAATCAATAAAATAACATATAAAGCTAATAATAGACAGTCAGCAACTTTAAATGGAACTGATATTCAAGAGGATGGAACCTATCAAATAACTGAAAATTCCACATTAGAAGTTACCTCTACTAATGCTTGTCTTGTTGAAGGAACATTAGTTACAATGGCAGATGGTACTCAAAAAAAAGTTGAAAATTTAGAAATAGGTGATTTACTATTAATTTATAATCATGAAACTGGTAATTGGGATTATGCCCCATTATTAGTAAATGTTCATAATAGTAAAGAAGAAATTTTAACTAGTATAATTAATCTTTATTTTGATGATAATAGTAGTTTACGAATTGTAGGTGAACATGCACTATTTGATATGAATTTAAATAGATATGTATATATTAATGAGAGTAATGTAATGGAATATATAGGTCATAAATTTGTTGCAACTGAATGTATAAATGGTACAATTGGTACAAAAATTATAATATTAAATAGAGTAGACATAACGAAAGAATTAGTAAGAGTTTATAATCCTGCATCGGTTTGGCATTTAAATTTAGTGGCAAATAATATTTTAACATTATCTGCTGGTATGGTTAATTTCTTTGATTATGGTGAAAATTTAAAATATGATGAAGAGCTTATGATGAAAGACATACAAAAATATGGATTATATACATATGATGATTTTAAAGATTATGTATCATTAGAAGTATTTAATGCTTTTCCATTTAAATATTTTAAAGTTGCGGTAGGCAAAGGATTAATTACATTTGAAGATATATTAATGCTAATTAATCATTATAATGATTCTATGAATTAATTATTTTAAAAAAACTTGATTTCAATTTAATTTTGAAATCAAGTTTTTTATATATAAATAATTTGTTATTTTTTTGCAAAAATAATGAATATTATACTTTTGATAAGAATTCATAGTTTAATGATAGTTTGTATGAAGTTGAATTTATAGAAAACGATATTTTTTATAGATATGGATTTATTATTAATAATGAAATAACTATAAAAGAATATTTATATAAAAGGTATGAGTGTTTAGTCTGTATATTTTATAAGAATAAAAATAAAATAAAATTAGTTTCTGTGTCTAAAGATATATCTAATTTAATAGTTCTTCAAAAAATTCATTATTTATATCAAATTCTATAAGATATAATTTACTAGAAATTGTTATTAAATCCATTTTGGATAGTATTGTATGGTTTACTAAATTATTAATTATATTTGAAAATGATATTAATATGTTTAATATATATGATGAAAAAAAATCATAAATATTTAGAAAAAGCTTTGGAAATATTAAAAATTGCAGATATAGAAATACAAGATGTTTGTTTATAACAAAGAAAAGGAAGTATATTTATTAAGAAATTCAAGTTTCTATTTAGAAGGAACTAAAAAATTGTTTTTATATTTGGGGTGGATTATAACAACTTTAGATCAAGAAAGAGTAATTTCAATTGATGAATTTAATACTAAACTTTATTTATTAATTGTTGATTATATTGTTAAATTCTTTAATTCTATTATTAAAAATCCTAATAACGCTCAATTAGTGGCAACTGCCCATAATTTAATGTTAATGGATGGGATATTAAAAGAAATCAAATATATTTTGCAAGCAAAAATGAATTTGGTGAAAGTAGTCTAGTATCTTTATCAGACTTTAAAAATGTTAAATAAAATGATTTATTTAGCAAAAAATATTTTTTAGGAATTTGTTTTAAACTTTTAAATACGAATGTTAATTTTTAAATCAAAAAGGGGATTAGATAAAAAAGCGAAATTTTAAAAGTATCTAATGAGATATTAATTTTTACTTATGATGAAGAAGTAGAAGAAATTATTTTATAAGTTTACAAAAAGACGCCAGATTACTTTACAAAATAAAAATAAAATTTGAAAATTGTATCCTTTAAAACTTATTGAACATGAAATTAAATATATTAATAAGTATAATCACATATGGTGTGTATTTGATTTGGATGATTTTCACAAACAAGGTAAGATAAAGAAAGCTTATAAATTAGCAAAAAATTATCATAATATATCAATTGCTTGCTCAAATTTTTCTTTTGAAATTTGGTTAATATATCATTATTAAAAACTATTTTTAGTAATAATAATTCTAAATTATTCATGAAGGTGATGAGAGAAAGATTTAATGTAGATATAAATTATAGTAGAAATAATAAAGCTCATTTAGAAATATATTTTGTTCAATATTATAATATTGTTATCGTAAAATCTAAAATTGACTAATAAATATATTATGCCTAAAAAAGTCATCCTTTTCTCCTTAAATACGGGATTTGAACAATGTAACTACAATTTATGAGTTGTAAAGTATTTGAGATTAAAATAAGTCTATATATATTTCAAAAAATATTGTCAACTAATAAAATTATAAATAAGTTGACAATAACAAGAAAAAATAGTATACTTTATAATAGTGAGGTTTAAAATGAAAAAAACAAATGAAATGATATACAATAATATTTTAAAAAAACTAAAAGCATCAAAAAAACTAGGTGAACTAGAAGGTAAAATCATTAGTGGTGAAGAAATTGCAAAAGAAGAACAAATTACAAGAAGTTATGTCAGTAAAGTTATAGCTAAGTTAATTGATAAAGGTTATGATATTAAAAGAGTGAATCGTATGGGATATATCTATCAAAGCGATATTAAAGTATTAGATGAAGAATATATTAAAAGTCATTTAACAAATCAAAGAAATGTACAAGTATTAGATAGTGTAGATTCAACAAATACCTATCTAAAGAAAATGAAAAGAAATGAAAAAATGGAAGAAATGGTTGTCATTGCAAATGCTCAAACAGCAGGAAGAGGACGCCTTGGTAGGAGTTTCACCTCTAATAATGCTAGTGGTATATATATGAGTATTTTATTGGAACCAACCTTTTCTTTAGAGCAAGCTAAAAAACTCACATGTCTTGCGGCAGTAGCAACCTCCTCAGCAATCGATCAACTTGCCAATGTAGAAACAAAGATTAAATGGGTCAATGATATATATCTAAATTCAAAAAAAATAAGTGGAATTTTAACTGAAGCCGCTACATCTATTGAACAAGGAAGTTTAGAATATGCTATTATTGGAATAGGTATTAATATGTATCATCAAGAATTTAATGAAGATATTCGTAAAATAGCAACTTCAATTGAAGATGAGACTAATCAAATTATTTCGCGAAATGATTTGATTATTGCAATTATCAATCAAATTGATAAATATATACAACATATGGATGATCAAATATATATGGATGAATATATCAAAAAATCATTTATAATTGGAAAGTATGTTGAATTATATAAAAATAATCAACTATTTAAGGCAAAGGTTTTATCCATTACGAAAAATGGAGAATTACAAGTTATGATCAACAATGAAGTGCAAATTGTATCTTCGGGAGAAATTACAAGGATGGTAATTACCAATGAATAAAACAATTCAAAAAATTTCCTTCATTTCAATCTTAGCAGCTATGATATGTGTTTTATCTCCATGGTCAATTCCCATAGGCAGTATTCCTATTACCTTAGCTACTTTTGCTTTATATTTAATTGGAGGGGTAACAAAAAAATTTGATGGTTTAATCACCATTTTGATATATATATGTATTGGTATTATAGGTATACCCGTTTTTTCTTCTTTTAGGGGAGGAGTTGGCGTTATTCTTGGTGTGACTGGTGGATATATAGTTGGTTATCTTCCTGCGGTTCTTATCATCAGTTTTTTAACAAGTATCAATAAAAAACAATTTTTTTGGTATCCAATGTCAATGGTGTTAGGAACGATCATTTGTTATTTAGTAGGCACAATTTGGTATATGTTCCAAACAGAAAATTCATTTTGGTACGCTCTTTCAATATGTGTCGTTCCTTTTCTTGTTTTTGATATTATAAAAATTATTATTGCTAGTATTGTAACATATATCATTAATACAAAAACAACACTATTTAATAGCATTTATTCTAATATAAATGAAAATATATGATATAATAGATGTGTGGAAAATTACTCAAGTGGTTGAAGAGGATGGTTTCGAAAACCATTAGGGTGTAATAGCTGCGGGGGTTCGAATCCCCCATTTTCCGCCATAATTAATCAGTTTATTATCTATTTAATTAGCCTATTTATAAATAGGGAAGATAGTTATAATTTTAAAATTATTTTTAGATAGAAAATTATTTTAAGACTTTTTTCATAAACAAAGGTTGACATACTGGACAAAGGATGACTTTGACAAGATAAAAAATATATGATATAATATAGTAAAAAAGAATTATACAAAGAACTAACCTTTTTTATAAATGATTGTTTGATTAATTTTCATAATCTAAAATGATATTAAGAAAAGAATATAAATGAAAAACAATTAAATATATGAAGGAGAGTACTTGTTGAGGTGAGAGAATGGAAATTCAAATAAAGTTAAATACGATTATATTAAGTCAGGCATTGAAAGTGTTTCATAAAAAAACAAAAATTTTTGCGATATGTATGTCGATTTTTTTAATTGTTATAGGAATTTTAGAGGCATTTAGTCTTAAAAATAATTTTGATAGTTTTGGTTTATTTTTAGCAGTTTTTTGTTTGCTTTTTGGTATTTTTTATATAGTTTATTTTATGCTTATTATTAATAGAAATATTAAATTAAATATCAGACAATTTGAACAAGCAAATAATGATACAGAAAGTGAAGTTGTATTTATATTTACTGATAATGGAATTGAAAATAAGAGTTTAACCACAAATAATGTAGTTTCCTTTACCTATTCTATGATAAATAAATGCATAGATAGTAAAGATTTTATTTTTTTGATAACATCACTGAAACAATTTTTATATATCCCAAAGAATCAATTAACTCAAGATGAATATAATAAGTTGATTGAAATTATTCAAGATCATGGTTTAAGGTATAAAAAAACAAAATAAGTTAATAATTATGCAATGTATAATAAATAATCTGCTATAATATAAATGCTATATGTTTATAGTAGAAAAAGATTCCTCGAAGTATGGAAGGTATACTTAAAGTTCTCAACACGAGTAAGGGTTATGGTTTCATAAACGAAACAATAACAAAAACGAATTATTTTGTTCACTTTAGTGGTATTTTGGTAATAATAAAAAACATTCATTGAAGAAAAAAGGTTACATTTCATATTATGGAAAATTCAAGAACTGGTAAAACTAGAGCTTGTAATGTTAAATAAATATTGAGTTAAATGGAAAAAAGCTATCCTTATTGATAGCTTTTTGTTTTTAATTTTAATAATCAATAATATGTAAATACTTTCAACTTTTTATAGAAAGTCAAAATAAAATTAAAAATGATATGAATATATAAAAATTAAATTGGCGTAGAGGTTTTAGATGAATAATTATCAAGATATAAAAAAATATAGTATGTGATATAAGTAGTTTTATCATTCAAATTAAAAAAGAAGGACTAGATTCTTTTATATCTAATTATTCTTTTTTCTTTTTTTAAAATAATGCTTTTCTTACATAAAAAACAAATATATTATAATGAATTTACCTTTTTAACATTTTCTTACATAAAGAAAGAAGCATTTTTTACCTATTTTATAAATATATTAAAAAAGTTAAAGAATTCATTGACAAAAAATGGTAAATAAGGTATAATTTAATTGAGTTCGGGGGGGGCAAATTTGACTGAGGTAATAAGATAGATTTTTGAAGCAAAGAGCATTCTAATCGAATCATATTTTCCCTTTTGACTCATATAGATACACAACATCATATGAAAAAGGAGGAGAGAATATGAAAAGTGTTAAGAGATTGTTTTTTGCTTTTTTTACATTGCTTGTAGGAAGTTTTCTACTTTGCACTGTAACAAATGCTAAAGCTAGCACAATTGTGCAAGTTACTCCATGGACATTATCATTTGATAATGGAGATGTAGTAAATGTTATGAAAGACGACACGTCTTGTTCTGTTGTCGCAAATTCTTTTTCAGTTACCTATTTGGATACAACTGGAAATACAACTGGTGGATATTTTGATGTTTTTCGCGAATCATTACATATGGAAGGAATCGATCCATATGCAATGGATCAATATATCCAAAATGGACAAACTATCACTTTTAATTTAGGTGGTCCTATAACACTTAGATTTCACCCTACTGATTCAGGGGACTATCAATGGTTTTACTTATTTTTAGATCGTTCTATTATTAATACAAATAGAATTGTAACAAGTTTAAATCCTGGTCAGTATTATTATAATCAATCCGTTTGGTTTGGTGATTATGATAGAGTTCGTTATGGCGATCAAGACATACGCTTTGAGGTTCATAATTTGACCACAGATGAATTAAAGACCATTTATGGAAGCGCATTTATAATTGATTTTTATATTGAAGACGAGGGAGAATACGAAGTAACAGTTACTGATTTAGGAAGAAATGAAAGTAGATTATATCAATTTGCCATTGATAAAACAGCCCCAACTATTCAATTGGTAAAATGGGATTATATGGTTGAAACACCAGTTCTTTCGGGTACTATTACAAGTGCTGGTATGAAGGTTATATATGGTGATAATATTAAAGTGAATTCAATGACTTATCAATACAAGCCTTTCAATTCAACTAATATTGAAACAGGAACAGTTGAAAATAACTTTATCTTCTGGAGAAAAGGTGAATATGTAATCACAGTAACTGATATGGTAGGAAAAGTTACAACACAAACTTTTATGCTTACAGATTTTGATATTGTTGCTGATCCTGATGGTGCTGCAACTT
>ULOD01069150.1_pt1 | contig 22567 bp, 19 predicted proteins | sample 1952351 | NCBI WGS metagenome assembly ULOD01 (sample SAMEA4835596, study PRJEB28245) | human gut metagenome | biome: gut microbiome; material: fecal sample | place: Denmark | collected 2008 | reverse complement strand
TGAAATTCAGTCCTGCATAGTATTCTTTCGTTTGGGCATACATTTTCGTTTGATAATCTTTACCTTTATACTTATATTTTACTATAATTTCATATTCTGTATTTTCTTTTAAATTTTCAATAATCGTGCTATCACCTTCTGCATTATAAGTCTTATTATCTACTATAAATTGAACATTTTCTATTTCTTTTGTAAAAGCATTTTGTTTTTTATTTAATTCAATAGTTGTTGGTGTCGAATTATTTAATTGTGTTGTATAACCAGGATCTCTTACAACAAAGAATAAACCTGTACAAATATTTCTTTCTGTTACTCCTGGATCACAAGACTCACTAACAACATCAAAACTTCCCGAATTATTGCGATATATTGCGGTAACAGAACCACCACCATCATCTTGATATGCAGTATATGCATCGTAATAATCTAATATAGCATTCGTTTCAGTATAAGTTGTTCCTCCAAGTGAGGTATCAAGTTTATCTCTTGTTGTCATTAAGAAATAAGTTCCATCTTCTTTAATACCAAAAATTGAACGTGGTCTTGTATTTGAATTATAACTATCTCCTTCTCTAAGTGGTAAATATTCCCCATTTTTAACATGATTTGTATGATATCCTGTTACTGATTCCAAAGTATTGACGCTTTCTTGAGCATATTGATGTTCCACAATAACCTTTACACCTACATCTAATAATCCTTTTAATTCTTCGTTTGTGGTTTCAATCGCAAATTGACCAAGTTTTAAAGTTGTTTCTTTACCGATTGTTGAAATATTGCCTCTACCATAAAATGAATCAACAGGAGCATAAATTGTTCCCTCATATGCATAATCTCTTGAATTATTCATATATGCTAATTCTGCATATTCAACAATATATAAATCGTTATTAGTGCTTACATCTCTTGGAATATAATTTCCAAGTTGTTCTTCGCTATATCTACCGCTCCAAACCATTGTTTGATTGGCTGCTGGTGTTTGATTATAACCATTAACTGGATATGAGGCCACTAACTTATCAGCATCATCATAAATTTTAATCAAAACATTAGAACTTCCCGAAGCGTCCATAAAAGGATTAGCAGGATCATTAGTAATACCAATTCCGTTTCCAGATATTCCAAGAGGACTAATAGTAAATAAGTTTTGGCCTCCTACTGTTAATGGATAATATGTTTGATTAGGAAAAAAGAAATATCCTCCTTTTTGAGCATATTTATTTGTACCATAATACCACTGATCAGCATTTATACCTGCAACAACTATCCAACCTGGATTTTTTTCCTCATAATCTTTAGCAAGAGATGTAAGTCTTGAAGTACCAAATGAACCATTACTCATTGGTTTAATCCAAGTTACTAGTTTAGAATTTTCTCCATCGGTCTTCATACTAAAATAATTGACATTTTTTTCACTTCCCTTATTACCAGAAGTTGTTGGAACTCCTGTCATATGAGAATAATACATACCATACTGATTAGTAATTTCTTCACCTGTCTTATTCCACTGAGTTGTACCAGTTGAATCAATACTATCATATGCCTTAACACTTTTTGTATTAATTATATAAAATGTATATACTGAAAAAATGCTAAGAATTAGGATTAAACATAATTTATTTATTTTTTTCATTTTTATTTCCTCCTTTATACTTACCCTTTAATCCCTTTAAATAATCAAAACGTGCTTCTTCCATCATATAAAATTTGTCACGATAATTTTTATCTCTTACTTTTAACATATGCCGTTCGCCTTTATATAATTTTTTATCTAGTTTCACAAATTCTGGATCAATATTTTTATATTCATCCCAAAGATAAAAACGATTTCTTGTTTGGTAATATAGCTCTATTAAATCATAATCATAAGTTGTTAAATTTATGAAAAAAAACTTTTTTTCAATTATACGATAATTCTGATTTCTTAAAACTTGATTTTGTAAAAGAATAATTTGATAGCCTTTTTGTCTTGCTCTTAAACAATATTCATAATCAAAAGTAGTTTGGTAATAGTCTAATTTAAAAGGTGATAGTTCCTTAAAGATTTTCATATTAATCAAAGTTCCCACTAAATTACATCCTTTGCACTTTCTTTCCTCTTCTACTTGCATAAAAAACTGTTCACATCCTCTAAGTGGCATTGGTGTTAAAACTGCTATTTTTGATGTATTGTGCTCAGTTGCATATCTTCTTAATGATAAAAAGGCCTCTTCTTCATAATAGTATCCTTGATTTAATACTACTCCAAAATCACAATCTGTAAGTAAAAATTGGTCTAAAATTCTTTGATAGTTATTTACTTCACCTAAGTCATTACAATTTGTATATAAAATATTATTATATTTACTTAATTTATCAAAAAATGATGTTAAGTCTTGATTTGTCATATTATATATATATAAATTGTCTGTTTCTCTAATATATGTTTCAATATGTTTAACATACTCATCTTCTTCTATTTCATCAATTATTCTTTTATTAATAATCAGGGCAACGTTAACGACAATATCTTTAAAACTGACTTTGACTTCTTCCATTTATATATACCTCACATCTATTATACCATATATTTAATAAAAATAAAAGAATACAAAGAAAAAATTTTGTATTCTTTTTTGGTATTATTTAGTTACTTTTGTTTATAGAACCAAAAACATTCATTTTTTCAGTAACGGCTGCCGCAATTCCTTTAGTTGCAGGACCAAGAAGTTTACGAGGATCATAAACATTGGCATTTTTTTCATCATTTAAAAACTCTCTTAATAATTTATTGAAAGCAAGTTGGCATTCCGTATTTACATTAATTTTGCAAGTTCCACAAGCAATTGCTTTTTTGATTTTTTCATCAGGAATTCCTGTTCCTCCATGTAATACAAGAGGCATATTTGTTGCTTTACCAATAGCTTCCATTTCTGTAAAACCAAGAACAGGTTCACCTTGATATGGACCATGAACGGAACCTAGCGCAGGAGCAAGTGCATCAACTCCAGCTTCTTTTACAAGGAGAACACATTCATTTAAATCCGCATATTTAATACCTCCAATTACACCATCTTCATTACCACCAACTGTACCAACTTCAGCCTCAACACTAACACCTCTTGCATGAGCATAATCAACAACCTCTTTTGTCATTTGAATATTATCATGAATAGGGTGATGAGAACCATCAATCATAACAGATGTAAATCCTGCATCAATAGCATTTTTACAACTTTCAAAAGTTGATCCATGATCTAAATGAATGGCAACCTCAACAGTTATATTTAAGTATTTCATTAATCCTTTTACCATACCAACAACAGTATCAAATCCACCCATATATTTTGCCGCACCCTCAGACACTCCAAGAATAACTGGTGATTGATTTTTTTGTGCTGTTTCAAGAATTGTTTTAGTCCATTCAAGATTGTTAATATTGAATTGACCTACAGCATATTTACCGTTTCTTGCCTCATTTAACATCTTACACATATTTACTAATGGCATTTATATTTTCCTCCTAATATTAAATTTATATTTCAAACATATATATCTTACTTCAAATTTAATAAATTGTAAAATATTACACCCTTTTATTTTTTATTATCTTCTTTTTTAAATAAATATTCATCAACTCTTTTTACAATATTTTCGGGTATTTCTTTTTCAATAGGAAATACTTTATAATTTTGAAGTCTAAGAGAAAATTCTTTAACAAATTGATACGTTTTATCCAAAGCATCAGCACTAATAAAATACATTGTATCATATCGATCATGAATATGAGCGGAATTGCCAACTCCAAATCGCATAAAATTAATTGCAGGAACACCTCGATCTGCAAATGGTATACAATCACTTGAATATATATCTTGACTAACATCAATAGGAAAAGCTAATTCTTTTGCTAAATTATTAACCATATGAATAAGAGACTCTTTTGCAAGCACAACTGCACTATCTTTACCAAGTACTGCACCTGCCACATCAACATTAATATTTAATTTAATTTTTGCTAATTCTTCTTTACTTAAATTATAAACATAATTTTTGCTACCTAAAAGTCCTCTTTCTTCACTACCACACCAAACAAATCTCAAAGTTCTAGTAGGTCTATGTGTTAAAAAATATTTATATAATTCTAATAAAATGACACTTCCAGCACCATTATCATAAGAGCCTTTGCTAAATAAAACACTATCATAATGTGCAGTATATACAATTACTTCATCTGGATAAAGAAGACCTTTAATTTCTGAAATAACATTATGGGAAACTGTAGTGAACTCTTCTTTTAAAAGTTTAAGGGTTAATTTTTCAGGATTGTCCTTAACTAAATTCATTGCATCAAACGTTCTCATATGAACACCAGGCAGTTTACCATCTTCAAAAAAAGGCTCTCTAAGTTCTCTAATATCAATGTCTGCTTTTTCATCATACACGTCTCCCGCATACGTAATAAACCCTAAAGCTTTTGCTTTCGTTAACGCTTTATACATCTTTTTTCTTAAATACCCATTAATAAGAACAATTTTATCTTTTGCATGATACTGACTAATTTTACTATCCGATTCCATATAATAAAAAGGAGCACTTATTCCTTGCATATCTGTTTCCATACTACCACGATATCCACTAACTTCATAAACTTTACCATCATTAGATAGTAAAGATACTTCTTTAAAGTTTGTACTTGATACTTCAAAGGGTTTAATAATAGCTACTCCTTTAAGAGCGCTAATTTCATCCGCAATCATATTCGCACACATAAATTCTTCTTTTGTACCACTTGGTCTTGTAAAACTAATTTTTTCTAAGAAAGTATACATATCATTTATCTTCATTTTTTATCTCTCCTTTACCTTTTATATGTTAATAATATATTATAACAACAAAAAAACTATTAGTAAAGTGTTTCACTAATAGTTTAAACTTGCTATTGATATTGCCAATTATCCATTAAATAATCTATTATCTGACGTTCATACGCTTCTTGAAATGATGTTTGTTCACAATCAATCCGTTCATTTTTTCCATAAGTAATGAAAATTGCTTCATTTTTATATAGAAACATAATAGATAAATTGGTAGTTCTAGATAGTTGTGTTCCATAATAATTTGTTGTATATTCTACAAAACTCAATTGATCTATATTTTGCTTATAATTCAAAACAAAATTTGGATAATTGTAATCTTTATTTATATCTTTTGTATGAATCCAAGATAACGGATCGAAGTAATAATTTTTAAAATCACACATTTGACTTATACCTATATTATTTTGAGTAATCATTTCTATTTGTTCTTTTTCTGATTCATATACATTGATATATTTTACATAAATCCCAACTAATCCTTCTTTTTGATTTGTTTGATAAATAGCACTAAAACTATTGATTTTATCCACATCATCCAAATTCTTTTGTAAACCATCACTAGAAACAACAAAACAAGAATCGACTATGTTTTGATCATAGTTTTTGAGGTCTGTTATGAGAAACTGATATTTATCTGTATTTTTATCTAATAAAAATTTTACATCTTCATATGTGTCGAAGCAAAAATACGTACTTTTAGGAGGTTGTTCACCTTCAAAATTATAATAAAACCAGATGAAAAAACTCACACACCCAGTTATAATAACTAAAAAAGTTGCACTTAAAATAGATAGAGTTATTTTTGTTTTTTTACTCATTATCTTCCTCCTTTTTTAAGAATAAATTATTTGGTCCTACTATTATATTCCTACCTTCGTATGGGTAAATAGTACAACTATATATTCCTTGGATAGAAATACATATATGAACTTCTTGCAAATTACCACTACCTGTTCCAATATTTGTTGTATAATCGTAATTTGTAAGTGACAAAATAACAGGAACACCTTCATCTATTAATTCTTTAGCTTTATTTTTTTATTTTGCAACGAACTAAAGGGAATATTCACTATTTCATAATTATTTTGATATTCACTTGGTATATAATCATTCCTATAATCCAAAAAAGTATCTTCAAATTGATTAGACGATACTGCATATCCATTAGATGTTTGTAATAAATAATCTTCATAATCTTGTAAAATGTCATGTATTATATTAGTAGTACCAGGCATTGTTGTCCAATTGTAAATAGATAAATCATTTGGCAAATTTAATGTATAGTTTTTAGGTGCACTTGTAATAAAACCCGTACTCGTTTCGCTAGAACCATCAGGTCTTATATGAGTAATTGGACCACTTGGAATAGTATAAGGATTATAAAAAGTATTCAAATACCCCAACAAGATGCTCAATGATACATAACCACAAGTACCATTTTGATTATCAGGATAAAAGGTTAAATTTTTCATATATTGAGCATTAGGGATTAATGTAAAGCCACTTGTATCATACGTTCTATCATCATCTTCGCCCCCATCACCACCAACAGACATCGTCTGCATCTCATTTATCGTAGTAAAATTATTTTCTAGCAAACTCAAAGTATTATTTAGTTCACTATCTATAGTTATCTCATGTTTAGTATGTACATTTATAAGTTGAAGATTATCATATATATAATAATTCATAGGACCTAAATATATTTTTAAATCACTACTATCATATTCACTATATGGGCTATTCATACTAACAGATGCCTCTTGTAAATTGAAAGTATCTTTATCTATAATCATATATCCTATAGGATCAACATGGATTAAATAATAACTATTATTGTCTAAATCATAAATATATTCATAATTTTTTAAGTGATAACTACAATCAAAATATTCATCAATATAATGATTTGCTACTGTTACAATATCTATATTTTCATATTGCTCAGCTTTTACATTTTTTAAGTTAATTAAAAAAAATAAAAATGTCACAAATACTATTAAACATATTTTTTTCATTTTTTCTTTTATCCTTTATCCTTAATACTATTTGTTTTATTATATTTATTATATTAATATTGTCAAAAATTGTCAAACTTTTTCTTTTATTCTAAAAAAAAGTTTGTAGGTTTTTATCCTACAAACTTTTTTATCCTTCAAGATATCTACCCATAAACATACCACCAAATTCAGCAAGCGATTTTTCAACATCAGTAATTGTATCGCTTAAAACAATAACTGACCCCGAAATGTCACCCATAACATTAATTGGTTTAATGATGGCAGCTTTGCCAATGGGAAAATTTTCTAAAAATTCAAAATTTTCAGCTTTATCAATCACTTGTGTTTGTCGCTTACTAATTTTTTCTTCTAATCTCATAGAAATTCTTTTATTACTTAAATCCGTTTTAAAATTGCCCGCATAAGCAATAACCTTTTCATTATCAGTAATAATAATATCTCTTTTATTTGATGCATATACACTTTCAACAAATTCTTCAACGAAATCATTCACGTTTTGGACTGGAGAATATTTTTTTAAAATAATACGATCAGTTCCATCAGTATATATTTCTAAAGATTCACCTTCTTTAATACGCATCGTTCTTCTTAACTCTTTAGGAAGGACTATTCTACCTAAATCGTCAATTCTTCTTACTACTCCAGTTGCTTTCAAAATAAAACCTCCATAATAACTAATTATCTAATATTATTATGGTGGAAAATTTAGTCTTTATACACAGATATATCCTTTAAATTTTCTAAAAATTTAGTTAATCCATATATATAACTTTTTGAACTATCTTTAGGATTTAATCTAACAATGATTTTTCTACTTCGATAATCAAATTTATATTTTAAGTGCAATTTAACTGAAAGTTCGAAAATTTTTTGAGCATTAATATGTGATGATGATGTTTCATCAAACCAAAACATAACCTCATCTTCCGTTTCTTTAAACGTTTCTACACCACTTGATTTTAATAAATATTCTAAATATTTTTCTTCCATATATAAAATGATATCCTCACTTAATTTACCATAGCGATCGGTATACTCATTAATTAAAGCGCTTATTTGGTCTCGCGATTTAATTTTATTAATGGATTGATGGATATCAATTCTGATTGCATCATCTCCAACATAATCTTCTTCTATATGTCTAGAAATAGACACTTGATATTTTCTAATATGGGGTTCTTCTTTTGTAAGGCCTTTTTCTTCATTAATAGCTTCATTTAAAAGTTTCATATAAAGATCCATTCCAATTGCATCAATATATCCCGATTGTTCACTACCTAATATATCTCCCGATCCTCTTATGGCAAGATCACGCATGGCAATTTTATATCCACTACCAAGTTCTGTAAACTCCTTGATAGCCTCTAATCGTTTAGTTGCATTTTGAGTAATAACCTTACTTTTATCATACATTAAATAAGCATAAGAAATTCGATCACTTCTTCCAACTCTACCTCTAATTTGATAAAGTTGCGAAAGACCTAAAGTATCTGCTCTTTCAATTATTAATGTATTTGCATTAGGAATATCAATTCCAGTTTCAATAATTGTTGTACAAATTAAAACATCGTATTCTTTATCTAAAAAATGTACTAGTTCATCTTCAATTTCATCTTTATCCATTCTGCCATGAATTAATCCAATTTTAGCCTTTGGTACAAGTTTATGAACTTTCGATCTAATATGGTCTAATTCAGATATTCTATTTAACAAATAGAAAACTTGACCACTTCTTCCCATTTCTCGATGAATTGCTTCTCTAATAACTGAGTCATTACTTTCTAATACATAAGTTTGAATTGGTAAACGATTATTAGGAGCAGTTTCAATTAACGACAAATCTCTAAGACCAGATAGTGCCATTTGTAAAGTTCTAGGAATAGGGGTTGCTGTAAGGGTTAAAACATCAACCATTGATTTGATTGATTTGATTTTTTCTTTGTGTTCTACCCCAAAGCGCTGTTCTTCATCAATAATTAGAAGTCCTAAATCTTTGAAAACAATATCATTGGATAAAATACGATGCGTACCAATAACGATATCAACATACCCTTTCTTTAGTCCTTCAATTATATTTTTCTGCAAAGATACTGGCACAAATCGGTTTAACAATTCGACTCTTACACCATATTTTTCAAAACGTTCTTTAAACGTTAGATAATGTTGTCTTGTTAAAACTGTTGTAGGAGCAAGATATGCTACTTGTTTACCATTATCCACAGCTTTAAAAGCAGCTCTCATAGCAACTTCAGTTTTTCCAAATCCTACATCCCCACATATCAATCTATCTAAAGGATGATTAGATTCCATATCTTTTTTAACTTCTTCAATGGCCTTTTTTTGATCAAGAGTTTCTTTATACATAAAGTCGTTTTCAAATTCAATTTGTTCTAAAGAATCACTTTTATAAACAAAACCAACACGAGATTCTCTTTCGGCTTGTACTTTAATTAATTGTTTGGCAATATCTTTTGTTTTCTCTTTGATTCGTTCTTTTTTCTTTTGCCACTCTTTAGAATTTAAACTATTCAATTTGGGTAGTTTGTCTTTTGAACCAATATACTTTTCTAAAACATATATATTTTCAACAGGCACATATAATGTAGATGAATCAGCATACTCAATACATAAGTAATCATTTAAAGTATTTCTTAATTCTCTGGTTCTTATTCCTAGATATTTACCAATACCATAATCTTGATGCACAACATAATCACCAGGATTTAATTCTTCTTTATTGTAAATTTTAACTGATTCTTTTAAAAATTTTTGATATTTAGAACTTTTGACAATTTTACCAGGTGCAAATTCATTAGGAGTAATTATTTCAAAATGATTGCTTAAATCCTCAAAACCATAAGCATTCTCAATAATAGCTAGATATATACCACTTTGATTAATATGTTCAACTTTATCAATTAAAGTATAATCTATATTATTAGCCTTAAACGTTTCTTGTAAAAACATTAGTTTTTTCTCGTCCGTGTGGGTAATCAAATAGCGTTTATTGATATTTGCCTTTAAATCCTCAAGCATTGATCTAATATTATTGTTATATTCAAAGCAGTTTAGCGTCTCAAGTGGATAATGATAATCTAATTTAACGTCATTTAAGGCATTTCTAAACAAACTTGTAAAAATGTTTAACTTACTATCGTATAATACTTCTTTTAGTTGTACAAAAAAATTTTGTTCTACTTTTGCTTTCGTTTGAATAAGGTATTCAGAAATTTCTATCATCATAGCTTTTTCATGTTCAAGACAACTTTGATAATCTTCATAAAAACATATAGGTTTTTCAATTAAACGAATTAAAGGCTGATAACTGTTAGCAATATAAGGCATATACATATATAACTGTTCTAAATTTTGATAATTTTCAATATTCTCTAACGCTATACTAATCCTATCTGATAATTCATTATCCTTCAGAATTCTTTTTTTTATATCTTCTATTTGACTTTTTTCATAATATATTTCATATAAAGGAAAAATCTCAATTTCTGTTATCTTTTCGGTGGACATTTGTGTTTCTACATCAATTTTTTTAATGGCTTCAATTTCATCATCAAAAAAACTAATCCGAATTGGTTGGTTTTCATTAATAGGAAAGACATCAATTAAACTACCTCTAACACTAAAAGTTCCACTAGTCGAGGTAATTGATACTTTTTTATATCCTCTAATTATTAAATTTTCAATTAAACTTTCCCTTTTAACAATATCATCTATATGATAACTTAAGATAGCTTCCTTAAGCTTGCTTTTAGACATTAATTGCCTCGTTAAGCCTTCGGTATTTGTAACAATTACTTGAGGAATTTCATTTACTATGTGATATATTGTAAGCATTCTGGCCAATCTAAACGCTTCACTTGTTGCAACTAACTCACTAGAAATAAATTCTTCAACAGGAAAAAAACTGACTTTGTCAGTTCCTAATATATCTAATAATATTTCATAAGCTTTAGAAGCTTCATAGATTGATTGAGTAATATATAGAATGGTAGTGGCTTTTTTTTCAAAACAATAGGAAGCAAATAATTTTGATACATTTTGAGCACACTCCGAAAGATATATATTTTTGGTTTCATTTTCTTCAATTAAAACAATTTGTTTTAGAACTTGTGTATATTTAGATTTTAAATTAACTAAATCAAGATATTTCATTATTAACTCCATTATAGCGATTCATAATATACTCAACTCCATTATTTAATAAATCGTCTATGATATTTGGCATATTTGACATAATATTGACAATAATGTCCATTTCTTTTTTTGAAAACTTTGATAATACATAAGAAATAGTATCTATTTCTCTTTCTTTTTTTATTCCAATGCGAAGTCTGGCAAATTGACTACTACCAATATATTGAATAATTGATTTAATCCCGTTATGTCCACCTGCTGAACCACTCTTTCTAATTCTAATTGTTCCTATTTGTAAATCTAAATCATCATAAATAACAAACAAATCATCAATACTCTTTTTATAATAATCTAAAATGAGTTTAACTGCAATTCCCGAATTATTCATATAAGTCGTAGGTTTAACTAATAAATGCTTTTTATTTTGATATATATATTCACAAATATAGGCTTGTAATTTTTTTTCTAATCTAAACTCTAGTTGATTGGCTTTTGCAATACTATCTAAAGCTAAAAATCCTGCATTATGATGAGTGTTTTCGTATTTTTTACCAACATTCCCTAAACCTACAATAATCATGATTTCACCTTCTTATTTAAGATTTAAAATATTTTTATAAGCAATTATCGTATTTTCAAGCAAAGAAGCAATCGTTAACGGACCAACTCCACCAGGAACAGGTGTAATATATGAACATTTATCTTTAACATTTTCAAAATCGACATCTCCATATAATTTATCATCAACTCTATTAGTACCAACATCGATTACAATAGCATTATCTTTTACCATGTCTGCTTTAATAAAGCACTTCTTACCAATAGCAACTATAAGAAGATCGGCTTTTTTGGTATATTGTGCTAAATTTTGAGTTTTTGAATGGCAAATAGTTACTGTTGCATTTTTTTCTAAAAGCATCATCGCCATTGGTTTACCTACAATGTTACTTCTACCAACTACTACCGCGTTTTTACCTTCCAAATTAATTTTATATTCTTCAAGCAATTTAATGATTCCTTTAGGAGTTGCACTTTTAATGCATGATAAACCACTAAATAATTTTCCTTTATTCACTATTCCAAAACCATCAACATCTTTTTTATCATCTATTGTATCAATAATTACTTGTTCATTGATATGACTAGGAAGTGGAAGTTGAACAATAATTCCATGATATGTATCATCGTTATTTAATTTATTAACTAATTTTACTAATTCCTCTTGAGTAATATTTTCATCCACCTGAATTAAATTAGCATGTATATTACAAAATGTTGCCGCCTTAATTTTATTTCTTACATAGATACAACTAGCAGGATTTTCTCCGACTAAAACAATGGCAAGTCCTGGTTTAACAGAAGTTTTCTTTACAAGATTTTCTACTTCATCTTTTAATTCACTTTTTAACTTTTTGCTATAGTTTTTTCCATCTAATAATATCATTCTTTTCATTCTCCTTTTTTGTATATATGATTAAAACATTAGATTTATAACCTAATGTTTTTTCTTATCAGTTTATCTTTAGACTTTTGATAATCTTGTAAAGCTTGATTAATTATATCAATAGCTTGTTTTTTCCCTTCTAATTTGAAACCAGTTGTACTTTTATGTTCTAAGTTTTTATATACCATAAAAAAGTGTTCAATTTCACTAATCATATGTTTTGGTACATCATCTAATGTTTTATAATGATTCATATTAGGATCATTGTAAGGAATTGCAATAATTTTATCATCATCATATTTTCCATCAATCATTCTGATAACCCCAATAGGATAACACCTAACAAGACTTACAGGCACTAAAGCCTCACTACATAAAACAAGTACATCAAGAGGATCTAAATCATTAGCATAGGTAAGGGGAATAAATCCATAATTAGCTGGATAATGAGTAGATGTATATAAAATGCGATCAAGCATTATCAATCCAGTATCTTTGTCTAATTCATATTTATTTTTACTTCCCTTGCTAATTTCAATCACTGCATAAAAATCATCTGCCTTAATTTTAGATTGATCAATATCGTGCCATATATTCATATATTTATCCTTTCTTCTCTGCTTAAAGCATCATTGTTTTCAAAAATTATATTATTTTTTGGTAATAACTAAATATATCCTTTATTAATGTTGGTTTAATTATACATTATTTTTATTTTTTTTGCAAAGATATTATATTTTTAATAAACTTTTCATAAAATAACAATGGGTGATTATAATGTCAGTTATTCCTCATAATCAAAGGGAAGTACAATTGCTTGCAAGATTAATGCGAGCAGAAGCAGAAAGTGAAGGTTCACTTGGAATGTTAATGGTTGGAAATGTGGGTGTTAACCGTGTTCTTGCTAATTGCTTAGATTTTAAAGATATTACTTCAATTGAACAAATGGTTTTTCAACATCCTGGAGGATTCGAATCAACACTTTATTCTTATTTTTATGAGCCCGTAAGAGAGTCTGATATGGCTCTTGCAAGAAGGGTTTTAAAAGGTGAAAAATTTCATCCAGCAAGCCAAGCATTATGGTTTTACAATGCACAACAAGAAGATTGTCGTGCTAGATGGTGGGGACAATGGAATTCGGGACGATATAAATCTCATTGCTTTTATGCACCAGTTGAAAGTGAAAATTGCTATGTATAATTTTTAAATTAAGTTATATAATGTAGTGTTAAAATAACTTTAAACGAAAGGAGCCATATGACAATTAATTATCAATTTCCCTATTATCCATATACACAATTCCCAGGTCAACCTGGATATAATCAACTTGGAGGAATGCCATATTCCAACCAGTATCAATCATCATTTAGACCTTTTGAAAATTCATATATTGAAAATATTTTAAGACTCAATTTAGGAAAAACTGCGACAATATATATGAATTTTGAAAACAGTCAATGGGGTTCAAAAATTTTTAAAGGTGAGTTAGTAGGTGCAGGTCGTGATCACATTTTATTAAAAGACAATCAAACAAATGTGACTTACCTTCTTCTTAGAATTTATCTTTGTTATGTCAGTTTTGACGAAGATATTGAATATGAATATCCTTTTGCTTAATTAATTTCTAATTATCTTTACTATTTTAACAAAATATGTTACAATTATTTTATCTTGGAGGTAAAATTATGTGTATATTTTGTAAAATTATCAATAAAGAAATCCCTTCTTATACGATTTATGAAAATGATTTTGTCACATGTTTTTTAGATATATCACAAGCGACTAAAGGACATACTTTAATTGTACCTAAAAAACATATTCAAGACATTTTCAGTTTAGAAAAAAAAGAAGCAGAAGAAATTATGAAAGCAGCTGTTATTGTTGCTAATTTATTAAAAGAAAAATTAGGGATTAAAGATATTAATCTTTTAAATAATTCAGGACAACTAGCAGGACAAACTGTAATGCATTTTCATTTACATGTTTTACCACGATATGGAAATGATGAAATAGATTTCCATCAAGTTGATCACGAGCCAAATTTTTTAGAATTAGATAAACTATATTCTATTCTAAAACCCTAAAAAATAAAAAATAGATTCACTTTTTCGAATCTATTTTTTATTTTTTACCTTATCTCTTTTACTCCCATATAGGGTACTAATACCTCTGGTATTTTAATTGAACCATCTTCTTGTTGATAATTTTCTAAAATTGCAATTACTGTTCTGCCTACAGCAAGCCCTGAACCATTAAGCGTATGAACATATTCTGTTTTACTATCTTTGGTTCTTCGAAAACGAATATTAGCTCTTCTAGCTTGAAAATCTTCCGCATTAGAAATTGAACCAATCTCTCTATAACAATTTTGGCCAGGTAACCAAACTTCAATATCAAACGTTTTAGCCATTCCAAATCCCATATCACCTGTACAAAGTTCAACAACATGATATGGAATATCTAATTGCTTTAAAACCTCTTCTGAATTATTTAACATTTTTTCTAATTCATTATAAGAATCCTCAGGTTTTGTAAATTTTATTAATTCAACTTTATTAAATTGATGTTGACGCAAGATTCCTCTAGTATCGCGACCAGCAGAACCTGCTTCGGCTCTAAAAGCAGTTGTATATGAACAATATTTTATTGGTAATTTATCTCCATCAATAATTTCATCACGATACATATTTATTGTTGGTACTTCAGCAGTTGGATTCAAATACCAATCACTATCATCCCCCTGACCTGCTGTTACTTTATATGCATCATCTTTAAATTTAGGAAATTGACCAGTTCCAAGCATACTTGCTCCATTAACAATATATGGTGGCATCATCTCTGTATAACCATGATGTTTAGAATGAAGGTCCATCATAAAGCTAATTAAAGCTCTTTCAAGACGAGCCCCAAGCCCTTTATAAATAACAAAACGGGCTCCTGTAATTTTAGCTGCTCTATCAAAATCAAGAATTCCTAATTTTTCCGCAAGTTCAACATGATCTTTAGGGGTAAAGTCAAATTTAGTTGGCTCTTTAAATTTTCTAATCTCTCTATTTTCAGTTTCATCTTTTCCTATCTTAGTACTTAAACTTACTAAATTAGGAGTTCTAAGCATATAATATTTTATTTTTTCATCAAGATTATTGATATTTTTTTCTAATTCGGTTATTTTTTCACCCATTAAATTAACATCATTTAAAAGTTCAGTCGTATCTAGTTTATTTCTTTTATATTCTCCTATAAGTTTGCTTTTTTGATTCTTTTCATTTTTTAGATTTTCTACCTCGCTTAAAAGATTTCTTTTCCTTTCATCGAGGGTTTTAACTTCCCTTAAATAAGAGAAATCACCACCTCTTGTATTTAATCTTTTAATTACATCTTCTACATTATCTCTAATTAATTTAATATCTAACATACTTTTCTCCTTTTTTATATAAAAAATCCCTGTTACAAAGGATTTTTTTCTTTGTAACAGGGACGAACATATCATTTAAGTCCGCGGTGCCACCCTGATTAGAGCTTACTCTCACTTTCAAAAGAAAATAACGGCTTCTTAACCGAAAGTATTTTCATACTTCTCCTCAAAGGTAGATTCATTAAATTTTTATCTTGATTTTTCACCATTCATCAAGTCTCTTTTTCATAAAATTGTTTAATTACTATTCCTTCTCAATGGATTTATAATATGAATTATAATAACTTTTTTATAGTTTGTCAAGAAAATCAAAAATTATTCTTCTTCTTGAGTTGATTCTTCCTCTTTTTCTATATCATCATCAATATTTTCTTCATTTTCTTCTAAAAGTTTATTCAAATGTGATAATTTTTCTGTGATTTGTTCTGTTTCATCTATAATGTCTTCTTCTTGCTCTTCTTGATGAGGAACAATTGCAATAGTAGAAACCAAATGTCCTTCATTTAATTTAATTAATTTTACACCTTGAGTATCTCTACCAATTAAAGAAATATCATTTAAATACGTTCTAATTACCATTCCTTTATCAGTAATAATAATTAAATCATCATTTTTAGTAGATGAAGCAAGGCTAACAGGTCTACCACTTTTTTCAGTGATATTCATATATTTGACACCTTTACCATTTCTTCCCTTAATTTTAAAGTCACTAGTTGGTGTTCTCTTACCAAAACCATATTCTGTTACAACAGTTATTTCATCTTCATCACCATTTACGACAACAAGACCAATTGCTTTTTCTCCTGGTGCCACTCTAATTCCTTTAACACCGCTTGCCGCCCGATTAGTTGCACGAACATTATCTTCATTAAAACATGCTGCCTTACCATTGGAAGCTCCAAAAATAATATCTTGGTTTCCTGTAGTTCTTGCAACAGCAATCAATTCATCATCTTCATTTAAAATAAGAGCCCTAATACCAGTACTTCTAATATTTTTATACTGAATTAACTCAGTCTTTTTAATAATACCATTTTTAGTACCAAAAATAATATATCCTGGTTCTTCAAGTGATTTAACATTAATTACTGCCGCTAATTTTTCACCATCATCAAATTTTAACAAATTAATAATTGGAAGTCCTTTAGATATTCTACTAGCGGCTGGAATTTGAAAGGCTTTTAATAAATATACTTTACCAAAATTACTGAAGAATAATAAATTATCATGAGTGGAAGTATAAATGACCTTTTCAATAAAATCATCTTCTTGCATTTTACTTCCTGTAATACCTTTACCACCACGACGTTGTGCTCTGTAAGTGTCTACTGTCATTCTTTTAATATATCCACGATTAGTAATGGTAACAATTACATCTTCTTCTGGTATTAAATCTGCATCTTCTACTTCTAAATCTTCACTTAAATCAATTTCTGTTCTGCGATCATCACCATATTTTCTCTGAACTTCTTTTAATTCTGAAACAATGACATTCATTAATTTACTATGATTAGAAAGAATATCTTCTAAGTAATCAATAATTTCATTTAATTCTTTCTGTTCTTGTTCTAATTTTTCGATTTCAAGGCCCGTTAACCGTTGAAGTTTCATATCAAGAATAGCTTTAGCTTGAATTTCTGTTAATAAAAATTTTTCAATTAATTGTTTGGTCGCTTCCTCTGTATTTTTAGAGGCTTTAATTGTTGATACAACCTCATCAATACTAGCAAGAGCAATTAATAATCCTTCAACAATATGACATCTTGCCTTTGCTTTATCCAAATCATACTTTGTTCTTCTAGTTACAACTTCAATCTGGTGTCTTACATAGCATTCTAAAATCTGTTTTAAATTTAATACTTTAGGCTGACCATGATCTAGTGCAATCATATTCACACTATAGGTTGTTTGCATTTGAGTATGTTTATAAAGGTTATTTAAAATAACATTAACATTTGCATCTCGTCTCAATTCGATGACAATCCTCATCCCTTTCCGATTGGATTCATCTCTTAAATCGGTAATACCATCTATAATTTTATCTTTAGCAAGTTCAGCAATTCTTTCAATAAGTCTAGTTTTATTAACTTGATAAGGTATTTCAGTAATAATAAGTTCTTTTTTACCATTTTGCATAGTAGTAGTTGTCACTTTAGCTCTAACAGTAACAGTACCCATTCCTGTTTGATAAGCCTTCTTTACACTACTAAGTCCCATAATGGTTGCACCAGTTGGAAAATCAGGAGCCAAAATATATTCCATTAATTGCTCAATTGTAATATCAGGATTTTCAATTAAAGCAAGAGTACCATTAATTACTTCTGTTAGATTATGAGTTGGAATACTAGTAGCCATTCCTACTGCAATTCCAGATGCTCCATTTACAAGAAGACTAGGAAATCTTGCAGGCAAAATTAATGGTTCTTTTTCTGATCCATCATAGTTATCACCAAAATCAACAGTATTTTTATTTAAATCACGCAACATTTCTCCTGCAAGTTTACTCATTCTAGCCTCAGTATATCGCATTGCTGCAGCCCCATCACCATCAATAGAGCCAAAATTACCATGTCCATCAACAAGTGGATAACGATAACTAAAATCTTGTGCCATTCTAACCATTGCATCATATACAGCAGTGTCACCATGAGGATGATATTTACCAATAACATCACCAACGATACGAGCAGATTTTTTATGTGGTCTATCACTATAAACTCCCAACTCATTCATCGCGTAAAGAATTCTTCTATGAACTGGTTTTAAACCATCTCTTACATCTGGTAAAGCACGTGATACAATGACACTCATAGCATAACTTAAAAAAGAATTTTGCATCTCATTTGAAATATTAATCGGTTGAACCTTATCATAATCTCCATTTTCATCTAGTAAACTTTGATCAATTTTAGTCAGTTCAGGATCTATATCAGGATTGTTTTCTGAATTTTCTTCATCATTTTCTGTTTCTAAATCTAAATTATCATTCAATTTCTCTTCATTTTTATTATCTTTTTCTGACATATTCCACCTCCTAAACGTCTAAGTTTTGTACAAATACAGCATTTTCTTCTATAAATTTTCTTCTTGGTTCAACGTCTTCTCCCATTAACATAGAAAAAACTTCATCTGCCTTCTCACCATCATTAAGTGTTACTTGTAATAAAATACGTTTTTTAGGATCCATTGTTGTTTCCCACAATTGTTCAGCATTCATTTCACCTAATCCTTTATATCTTTGAATATCTCTTTTACCTGAAATTTCACTCAATTTAAAATTTAATTCCTCATCACTATAAGCATAATCTATTTTTTTCCCTTGTTGAATTTTGTAGAGTGGAGGTTGAGCAATATAGACATAACCCTTCTCAATAATAGGTCGCATAAAACGATAAAAAAATGTAAGTAAAAGCGTTCTAATATGAGCACCATCGACATCAGCATCTGTCATAATAACAATTTTATGATATCTTGCATTTTCAATTTGAAATTCATTACCAATTCCTGTTCCAATGGCCTGAATCATTGATAGTATTTCTTTATTGCTTAATGCTCTTGACAATGCAGCCTTTTCAACATTTAACACTTTTCCTCTAAGAGGAAGAATAGCTTGATAATAACTTTCACGCCCCATTTTAGCAGAACCGCCTGCTGAATCCCCTTCGACTATATACATTTCAGCAAGTTGTGGATCTTTTGTCCTACAATCGGAGAGTTTCGAAGCAAATCCTAAAGAGTCTAAAGGACTTTTTCGTCTTGTTGCTTCTCTTGCCTTTTTAGCTGCTAAACGTGCTCTAAGTGCAAGTAATGATTTTTCAATAATCATTTTTGCATTAGCAGGATTTTCTAATAAATATGCTTCAAATTTATCACTCATAGCTTGGGAAACAATTCTTCTTACCTCAGTATTTCCAAGTTTAGTTTTAGTTTGTCCTTCAAACTGCGGATCGCTAATTTTACAAGAAACAATAGCTGTTAATCCTTCACGAACATCATCACCAGATAAACTTTCATCTTTTTTAAAAATATTAGAGTTTTTACCATAGTTATTAAGAATTCTTGTTAAACTATTTCTAAACCCTTCCTCATGAGTTCCTCCTTCAGTATTGGTAATATTATTAGTAAAAGATTTTATATTACAACTATAATCTTCTGTATATTGGAAAGCTATTTCAATAAGAGTATCTTCAATAGTCTCTTCAACAACAATAATATCTGAGTGAAGAGGTTTTTTGCCTTTGTTTAAAAAACTCACATATTCTTTTAAACCACCCTCATAATGATAATCACCAAATTTTATGTTATTTGGATTACGCAAATCTTTGATTGTAAGACGTAATCCTTTATTTAAAAAAGCTAATTCTTGAATACGTTGTCTTAATGTTTCATAATCAAATGTGATTGATTCCTTAAAAATTTCCTTATCTGGGACAAATTTGACTGTTGTCCCTGTTTCTTGAGTTGTGCCAATAATCTCAAGTTGAGTTTTAGGATGACCTTTTTCAAATCTTTGACGATAAATATGTCCGTTTCGGTGTACATAAACCTCTAACCACTGACTCAAAGCATTAACAACCGATGCACCTACACCATGAAGGCCGCCTGATACCTTATAACTATTATTATCAAATTTACCTCCCGCATGAAGAACAGTAAAAATTGTCTCTGTAGCACTTACTTTAGTTTTGGGATGAATATCTGTTGGCATACCACGTCCGTTATCCACAACGGTTAGTATGTTATTCCCAAAATTATCCACACTTATTTCAACATTTATTTGATTACAAAATCCCGCTAAGGCCTCATCAACAGAATTATCTACAATTTCCCATACTAAATGATGTAAACCTCTTGGACCCGTAGATCCTATATACATTCCTGGTCTTTTTCGAACAGCTTCTAAACCTTCTAGAACTTGTATACTACCAGAATCATACTTTTTTTCAGCTTCAATTGTGGCTAAATCCTTTTCATTCATTTATCCCATCTCCTTTTCTAAAGTAATAATTTTTGCTTTATCCTTTATACAATCGTCTAGTTCTGAAAGAGTTGAACTAGATACTAACGTTTGAACATTTTTATTTAAAAGTTGAAATATATTATTTTGCCTATTTTTATCTAAATCACTTAATACGTCGTCCAATAATAATATTGGATATTCACCTTTTTCTTCTTTAAGAATTTCAACAAAAGCTAGTTTTGTACTAATTAAAGAACTTCTTTGTTGGCCTTGAGAACCGTATAAAGTTATGTTTTTATTATTAATAATAAAAACATAATCATCCTTGTGGGGTCCATAACTAGTTGAACCTCTTTTTAAATCTTCTTCCAAACAAGAATTTAATTTTTTAAAAAAATCTTCACTAGATACAGATGGTACATACTTTATTTCTAATATTTCTTTATTTTCAGAAATTTGTAAATGATATTCTTTTATTTTTTTATTTACCTTTTTAATAAAAATATCACGTTTAGAAATAATATTTTTTGCACAATTAACAATTTGCAAATCTATAATCCTCAGCAATTTTATCATCTTATCATTTTTTTCAAATATAAGCCGTTTTAACAAAGCATTTCTCTCATTTAAAAGTTTCTTATAAGAATTACACTCGTCTGTATAAAACTTCGAAATTTGGCAAATTATAGGCTCAATTATTTTTCTTCTTTCTCTAATTGTTCCCAGCAAATTAAGCATATCAGAATTGGTAAAAGAAACAACTAAAATTTCTCCTAAATATTCACTAATTTTGGAATATCTATAATTGTCCTTTGAAACTTGTTTTCCTTTTATTTGTCTAATAATTTTACAAAAATGAATAGAACTTTCTTTAACAATCTCACCAATAACAGACATTTCGTATTGTTTTTCTTTAATCAATTGATATTCATCATTTGTTCTAAAACTCTTAGTAAGTGCCAAATAATTTAGGGCCTCTAGTACTGAAGTTTTGCCCGTAGCATTTTGTCCAATTAAAATATTTACTCTATTAGAAAAACTAATTTCAAAACTAGAAAAGCATCTAAAATTATACATTTTCAGTTTTTGAACGATCATTTTCTACCTCAATTATAAATTTTTCATGATCTATCTCAATTAAATCGCCAGAAAATAGCTTTTTACCACGTTGTTTTTCAATAAGATTATTGATTTTTATAGTTTTATTTGCTAAAAAATCCTTTACTTCTCCCCCTAACGAAATCATCCCTATAAACTTCAAAAATTGCCCTAATTTAATGTAATCAGTTTTAATTTTTATAACCTTCATACGGCACCTCTTTTTTACTCTTTTTATTATATCATAAATGTGTTTTTTTTTCAATTTTTTTGACTTATTTTTTTAACAATTTTTCTTTCTAAAAAAAGTACATTTTTTATGTTTTTTTAAGCATTTTTACTCCGTATTTTGTTAATCTATTTTTTCCTATTAAAAAAACGACGTTTAGTAATTTTATTGTACTTTTTACGTTTTTTTTACGTAAATATGTATATTCCTTATTTTATATATAGTATATTTTATGATTTAAAAATAAATATTTTTTTGTCTAAAAATATTATATTTTTTTTATAGTTTTTTTTAAAAAACGTCGTTTTTTTTAATAGTTTTAATTTATAAGTTTTTAATAAATACGTAATATAATAAAAAAATAAATATTTTTATATTTATATATTTAT
>ULOD01059712.1_pt1 | contig 22962 bp, 17 predicted proteins | sample 1952351 | NCBI WGS metagenome assembly ULOD01 (sample SAMEA4835596, study PRJEB28245) | human gut metagenome | biome: gut microbiome; material: fecal sample | place: Denmark | collected 2008 | reverse complement strand
GCCGGCTGCTGCCAGTGCAAGCATTGCTGCCGCACCTAAAGCTAATAATTTTTTGGTAAGTTTTTTGCTGAACATTTTTTAAACCCCTCTCATCTTTTTATTTATTACAGGCGCAAGCGCCCAAATCAGGCAAATTCGGTAAAGCCGTTCTGTGCCAGTACCCAGCGTGCGGCCTGTTCGTCGGTGCAAATCCAGGCGCCGTTGTCCCTAGCGTAGCGTATAAAATCGCGCAGGGCGCGCACATAGCCGGGGCGCCCAATAAACTGCGGGTGCATTACAAAATTCATCATGCGGCCTTCGTCGGCAAGCCCGTCAAATTCTTCCATCCAAATGCCGGTCATTTCGCGCCCGCTGCGCAGATAGTGGTGTTCCGGTGCCTGTATGGTGTACATATCGTAGCTGGTGTCATCCACTATGCCGTCTTTGGGCAGTTCCACAATGGGCACGGTTTTGCCGTTTATTTTGTGCAGGAACGGACCGTCGTTATCGCGCCAGTTGGAGGAATAAATGTATCCCCTGTCCAGCCACAGCTGAAGGTGAAAATCGTATATAAAGCCGTCCGGGGAGCGCTGGCCCACCATCTGCCTGCCGGTAAGGCTTTTAATGATGTTTTCGGCCTTTGCCATCAGCGCGTTTTCTTTTTCGTAAGTATCGTAAACTTCGTGCAGGTAGCCGTGGTAGGCAATTTCGTGCCCGCAGGCGGCAATGCATTTAATAACTTCGGGGTGAAGTTCCGCCGTGTAGGCCGTGGTAAAAAAGGTGGCGTGCTGATTTTCTTCTTCCAGCATCCGCAAAATGCGGGGAATGCCCTGCTTTACGGAATACAGCCCGCGGCTTAGGTTGGCGGGGTGGTTTTTATTGATTTCGCTGCGCGTAAGCCACAGCGTTTCGGCGTCGATATCGAAAGAAAGCATCAGCGCAAGGCGTTTGTTATTTGGCCACAGCATCGGCGTCAGCCTCCTTTCCGTTTTGCGCCAGCACATAGCGCGCAACTTCTTCGCAGCCGGCAATCCACGCACCGTTTTGGCGCATATAAAGCACCAGGCGCTCCAGCATGCGGATGCGGCTTGAGCGCCCAATCAGCTGCGGGTGCAGCTTAAGGCACATAATTTTGTCGCCCTCGTTTGCCAGTTCGTCAAAGGCGTCTTTCCACATGTTGTAAACATATTCTGCCGGGTAGCTGCAGGTAATGGTGTGCGCATCGGCGTACGAAAAATAAAAAAACGAAAAATCGTCAAAGCTGGGTTCGGTAGGCAGTTCCACAACAGGGTGCTCACCTTCGTGGATGTATGCCCAGTCGCAGTCCTTTAAGGTGCTGCTGTATAAATAACCGCGTTTTTGCATCAGCTTAACGCCGTAAGTCTGCAAGGTATCAAGCGGGGCGCGATGGCCAACTACTTTTTTGCCGCTGATGGCTTCAAGAATGGCTTCCGCTTTTGCCATGTTGGCTTCTTCTTCCGCTTCCGGTATGCCGGGGCGCGCGTCGTGCGCATAGCCGTGGTAGGCAAGCTCGTGCCCTGCGGCGGCAATTTGTTTTACTTCGTCAGCGTATTTTTCGGCAACAATGCCGGGCACAAAAAAAGTGGTTTTAATGTTCTGGCGCGCCAGCATGTCAAGGCAGCGCTTTAAGCCTTCGTGCGGCCCGTACTGCCCGCGCGAAATATCCGAAAAGCCGAGCGCATTCTGCCCGGTTACGGAATAACGCAGGTATTCGGCGTCAAAATCAAAGGTCAGCAAAACGGCAATGCGCTTGCCGTGCGGCCATTTGATGCCGTCACCGTTTTTTAAGGTAATCAATTTTATTTCCTCCTGCTTGTTACAGGTGCATTTTAAAAACATGCTGCTGTATTTTTATTAATAGTAAAATTATATCACAAGCATTTGCAATAAACAATTTAATATATAATTGATTTAATTTTTTGATAATATTATTCAAAATAAAAAAATCCCGCTTGTATGCGGGATTTTTTTATTCAAATTTTGAAACGGCGTTTATTTTTTAAGAATGTTTCTGCTTCGCTTTTGCAAGCAAATCCTTGCTGAAGCGTTTGATAATTACAAAGGAAAGCACGGCGCAGACTATTGCCGTCAGCGGGTAGTTAAGCCATAAGCCGTCAAGCCCGAGCGGGAAAAGCACAATAAGTATCAGCGCGGGCGCGGCAAACGCTGTAACAACGGAAATAACCGAAGCCTGCAAGTATTTGCCAACCGCCGTCATGTAGCTTTCGGTTGCCAGTGAAACCCAGCGTGCCAGATACGCCACTGCAAAGATTGGCACGGCAGCGGCGGCAAGGGTTAAAAGCCTGCTGTCGCCATCGGGCACAAAAAACTGGGTAATTTTAAGCGGAAACAGTATCATCACCGCTGCCGATATAAGTGATACGCCGGCCGCCGTTCCGTAGCAGTAGCGTTCTATCTGGCTGATGCGCCGCGAATTGCCAGCACCCCAGTTGTAGCCAACCGCAGGCTGCAAGGCGTCGCACATGCCGTATAAAAACTCCGTAATAAAGCTGTCGGCGTACATTAAAACGCCGTATACCGAAACCGCCGTGGTGCCGCCGAAGCGCAGCAGCAAAAAGTTCATCATTATCGAAGTCAAGCGCCCGGAAACATTGTTTAAAAATATCGGGCAGCCGCATACAAAAATATTGGCAATCATCGCCGCTGAAAAACTGGGACGGCAGAATTTAAGCTGCAAATATCCCCGCCAAAACGGATACAGCGATACTGCCGCGCCTGCCATCATGGCAAGGCTGGAAGCAAAAGCCGCTGCCCAAATGCCCCACCCAAAAACGGCCAGGAATAAAAATTCCAGCACAAAGCTGATAACCGCCATGCCTATATTAAGGAACATACTGGTGCGTATTTGCCCGCAGATGCGCAGGTAGCTGTCTGCGCCGAAAACAATGGTGGTAACAGGCGCCGTTAATGCATAAACGCGCTGGTAGCTTAACGCCAGCGCGTGCAGCTCACCCTTTGCGCCCAACAGCGAAAGCAGGTATGGCCCGCCAAAATACAGCAGCGCGCCAACGCCGATACTTGTTAAAAAGGTAAGCACGCAGGCGCAGGTAAAAATATTGTTGGCGGTGTGGTTCTTTTTTTCGCCAAGTTTAATGGCGATAGGTACGGAAGAACCGACGCCGATTAAATCGGACAGCGAAAAATTAATAATTACAAACGGTAAAGCAAGGTTCAGCGCGGCAAATGCCGTTTCACCAAGATAGCGGCCTATAAAAATGCCGTCCACCATGTAAAACAGCACCGAAGCCAGCATGCCCACCGCTCCCGGCCCGGCCGTAATTAAAAACAGCCTGCCCGGCGGCATATGCGTAAATAAAAATCTGGTGTTCATAAAAACCTCGCTTAAAGTATGGTAACGGTTTAAAATTTATAAATTTACAATTTTATTATATTATTGCCCAAAGGGCGTGGTCAATCTCCGCCGTGATATTTTACAAAACTGCGTTTAACGCCGCAGTGCTCTGTGCTATACTTATTACAGAAGGTTATAAAAGGAGCATCAGCATGAAACAGGTAATTTTATCATGCCCAACACTAAAAAAAGAAATACTGCATTTAATTGATGAACTGAATCTCGATACGCCGGTGTATTTTCTGCCGAAGCGCCTGCACAGCAATCCGCAGGAGCTGGCAGAATATTTGCAGAACACCATCGACAGTTTTGCCAACGTAGACCGCATTTTAATCTGCGTAAGCGGCTGCGGCGGCGGAACGGCAAAGTTAAGGGCAACTGCGGCAGAACTTGTAATACCCAAAACGCGCGACTGCGTGGATATTTTGCTTTCAAAAACGGATATTAAAAGCATTAACCGCGCGCCCAAAGGCATTTTTATGACGGAAAGCTGGCTTGATTTTATGCGCAGCGGCAGCCTGAACCTTGAAACGCAGATTGCCGAAAAGGGTGAGGAAGAAGGCAAGGCTTACCTGCGCAAAATGTTTAAGGGCTTTGAGCATTTTTACGTTGTGGATACCGGCACTTACAATACGCAGGCTGTTGTTGAAGAACTGAAGCCGCTTGTAGATGTGCTTGACGGCACGATTGAAGTTGTTGGCGGCGGTTACAGCATTTTGCGCAAGCTGCTTACGGGCGATATTGACGGTGATTTCCGCGTTATTGCCAAAGAAGGGTAAACAGCCTGTAAACCCTTGCAAAAGCGGGCATTTTGTTTGCTTTTTTACACTTAATATTGTAAAATTAAAAGATAAAGAAAAACGTAAAAAACTTTACAGGAGGATGAAGCCGTTATGAAAACCGACAACCAGGAAATGATTTTAGTAATTGACTTCGGCGGCCAGTACAACCAGCTTATCGCCCGCCGCGTAAGGGAAAGCGGCGTTTACTGCGAAATTGTGTCTTACAGGCAGAGCCTTGAAAAAATTAAAGCCAAAAACCCCAAAGGCATTATTTTTACCGGCGGCCCCAACAGCGCTTATTTAGAGGATTCGCCCACGATTAATGCGGAAATTTACAGCTGGGGCGTGCCTGTTTTAGGCATCTGCTACGGCAGCCAGCTGATGATGCACATGCTGGGCGGGCATGTTTGCAAAGCGCCGGAACGCGAATACGGCAAAACACTGGTTGACTTTGATACGGAAAGCCTTCTTTTTAAAGATATACCGGCCAAAAACGTGTGCTGGATGAGCCACAACGACTATATTGAAACGGCAGCGCCCGGCTTTAAAATTACCGCGTACACCCCCAACTGCCCGGTAGCGGCGGCAGAGGACGTAAGCCGCGGGCTGTACTGCGTGCAGTTCCACCCAGAAGTGCTGCACACCGACAACGGCACCAAAATGCTGAGCAACTTTGTATATAATGTATGCGGCTGTGCCGGAACCTGGAAAATGGACAGCTTTGTTGAAGAAACCGTTAAAGAGCTGAAAGAACGCATCGGCAGCGGCAAAGTGCTGTGCGCATTAAGCGGCGGCGTAGACAGCAGCGTCTGCGCGGCAATGCTGGCCAAAGCCATCGGCAAACAGCTTACCTGCGTATTTGTAGACCACGGCCTGCTGCGCAAAAACGAACGTGAAGAAGTATGCTCCGTATTCGGCGAAGGCGGCCTGTTTGACATTAACTTTGTATGCGTAGACGCACGCGAACGTTTTTACAGCAAACTGGCAGGCGTAACCGCGCCGGAAGCCAAACGCAAAATTATCGGCGAAGAATTTATCCGCGTGTTTGAAGAAGAAGCCAAAAAAATCGGCGCAGTCGATTATCTGGCACAGGGCACCATTTACCCGGACGTTGTTGAAAGCGGCCTCGGCGGCGAATCGGCAACCATTAAGAGCCACCACAATGTAGGCGGCCTGCCCGACTTTGTAGACTTTAAAGAAATTGTTGAGCCTCTGCGCGATTTGTTTAAGGACGAAGTGCGCCAGTCCGGCAGAGAACTTGGACTTCCGGAATATCTGGTAACCCGCCAGCCGTTCCCGGGACCGGGGCTTGCCATCCGCATTATCGGTGAAGTAACGGCAGAAAAAGTTGCCATTGTGCAGGATGCCGATTACATTTACCGCGAAGAAGTTGACAAACTGCCGCTGGCAGAGCGCCCCAGCCAGTATTTTGCAGCGCTGACCAACATGCGCAGCGTAGGCGTTATGGGTGACGAACGCACTTACGATTACGCCATTGCCCTGCGTGCCGTAACCACCACCGACTTTATGACGGCGGAAGTTACCATGCTGCCCCCTGCAACAATTACCACCGCAGCCAACAGAATAGTAAACGAAGTAAAACATATCAACCGCGTGCTGTTTGACTACACAACCAAACCGCCCGCAACGATTGAGTTTGAGTGAGTTGGGAGGGCTGGAAAAGCCCGTAATTACAGAGTGGATTCTAAAGCTTGATGTCCTCTGTGGCAACGATTTGACAACATTTTTTCATTATCTATAAAAAGAGAGCTAACTGATGTTGATTAGTCAGTTAGCTCTTTTTTAGCATTTTCCAAATATTTTGCTAATTACTATACAGATAATCATTAAAATAATAGTATAGGTAGGTTACATAATGTGTCTTTGTAAAAGTTTAAGACTACATTGAACCGAGGCAAGGTAAATTTCATTCCACTCCAAATTTACTTTTAATGTGTTGTTAATTGTTATATTAAAAATGTTGGCAAACACATCTACTTTCTTAAGTGTGAATATATAAATCTTAATGTATTCATTCATGTTTCTTAAATACCTTGGCTTCTTGTTATCTATTTAAGTAATATTTTGATTGATAAAGCCTGATGATTAGACATGAAGTTGAGCTTTTCACTAAAATGTTATAAAATAAATTCAAACATTTCTTGTATTAGAATGACTAAAGTGAATGCTTTTTATGATTGCATATTCGATATGATAATTGATAAAAAGCACAGCTAAAAGAAAAAGCTGGGTTTAGTGTCAATATTATTACTCGGCTAAAGCATAACGAGTGCATTTCCTTCAAAAGTATTGAGAAAATTTGCCGCGTTATGGAGTGCGGTGTGGACGATATTCTGAAATTTATTCCGCAAGAAAAAAGCAAGAACTTTGGCAAAGTAGTTTATCATTATAAAGGTGACTTCCGGGACATAAGACATTCGTATACTGAAAAACTGTGAAAGATTGGATAGGAGTGTGGCTGCGAGGCCGACAGTAAACAGAATGGTTTGTATAATCCATACGATGGATGAATCTCTTTTTATCAGAATCTAATTGCAATTGGCGGTAAATAAATAGAGAAACTATTAGACATATATGTATCTCGTGAGGCCTACAATGAAAAGTATATTTCGGTCTATCAGAATGTAAAAAAGTTCGATTGCCATAAGTGCTGGAATGGTTTAGTAATTTGTACATGAGGTGAGTGAAGATGCTTAATGACTTGTTTGCGACACCGTCTGACTATACCAAAAATGTGCAGAAATACTTGGATATCATTCTTATTATTTGCGATATTGATAGTACGGAAATTGTGGATTTGGTATGGAAATATTATGACCAACTTAGTGCCAAGTACCGTAAAATGATCCCGCTAAGAATGATGCACATTCTCGTTTCAGTAGATGAGTAAATGGGAATCTGATAGGAAATTAAAAGGAGAATGGAGAGAGACCAATGGCAATCAAGAAGAGCGAAATTTACAGCCAGATATGGGCTGCGTGTGATAAACTGCGTGGCGGTGTGGAACCGGCACGTTACAAGGATTATATTCTGACGCTGCTGTTCGTGAAGTATGTGTCCGACCGCTTCAAGAGCAGTGATAACTGGGACATTGAAGTGCCGGAAGGCGGCAGTTTTGACGATATTGCTGCGCTGAAATACAAGAAAAACATTGGTGAAGGCATCAATATTATCATCGGAAAATTGGCTGAAGCCAATGATTTGAAGGGCATCATCGACATTGCTGACTTCAACAGTGAGGAACTGGGCACCGATAAGGAGGCGGTAGATAAGCTCTCTGGCCTTGTGGAAATTTTTCAAAAGCCAGAGCTGGACTTCACAAACAACCGTGCGGGCGGCGATGATATTCTTGGTGATGCCTATGAATTCCTCATGCAAAAATTTGCTCAGGATTCTGGTAAAAGCAAAGGTCAGTTCTATACACCGGGCGAAGTTTCCCGCATTATGGCAAAAGTAATTGGCATTGACAAGGCTACTGATCCAAGCATGACGGTTTACGATCCGGCATGCGGTTCCGGTTCGTTGCTGATCCGCGCAGCGGATGAAGCCCCTTGCGAGATCTCCATATATGGCCAGGAAAAGGATAACTCCACCGCCGGTCTTGCCCGCATGAACCTAGTCCTGCACAACAAGGGAGCTGGCGTCATTGTTGGCAACAAAAGCACCTTGTCCGCGCCTCAGTTTAAAGATGAGAATAATCCCGAACTGCTGAAAACCTTCAACTATATCGTGGTCAATCCGCCCTTCTCGGACAAGTCCTGGATGGACGGCATCACCATTCCCGATCCTTACGGACGATACAGCGAAGCAGTATTAGGCGTGCCGCCGGAGAAAAACGGCGACTACGCCTGGTTGCTGCATGTCCTGAAATCATTGAAATCCAATGGCAAGGCGGCAATCATTCTGCCTCATGGTGTCCTGTTCCGTGGCAATGCCGAGGCTGAGATTCGCAAAAAGATCATTGACCGTGGTTATATCAAGGGCATTATCGGTCTGCCCGCCAACCTATTCTATGGCACGGGGATTCCCGCCTGTATCCTAGTACTGGACAAGGAAGATGCCGCAAAGCGCACCGGTATTTTTATGATTGACGCCAGCAAAGGCTATGTGAAAGACGGCAACAAAAACCGTCTGCGGGAACAGGATATTCACAAGATCGTAACTACCTTCCTTACAATGGATGAATCGGACCCCAAGTATGCTCGGTTTGTCCCGAACGAAGAGATCAAAGTTGCCAACGAGTACAACCTGAATATTCCACGCTATATTGACATCAGCGTTCCGGAAGATTTGCAGGACATCAATGCTCACCTGAACGGCGGCATTCCGGAAACCGATGTGGTCAGCATGGAGGAATATTGGGCGGTATATCCATCTTTGAAGGAAATCCTGTTTCAGCCGCTGCGTCCGGGGTATCTGCGTCCGGTGGTGGGCAAGGACGAAGTGGTTTTCACGATTACCTCCCATCCGGAGTTTCTCCGGCACGCCGATCAGGTAGATGCAGCATTCTCCACCTGGAAGGATTCTGTGACATCAATTCTGATGCATCTGGACAGCGCCGTCCAACCGAAGAAATTGATTGAGCAAATTTCTGAACGGCTCTTGTCCAACTTTGAGCAGGTTCCCCTGATGGACAAATACGATGTCTATGAAGTGCTGATGGAGTATTGGGCGGAGACCATGCAGGACGATGTATATGCGGTCTGCTATGACGGCTATGAGGCCGGGCGAGAAATTGCCTATGAATATGTGACCAAGAAGAAAAAAGAAAACGGCCAGACTATAGAGGTCAAGACCGATAAGATCAAGGGCTTTGAGGGTAAGCTGCTCCCCAAGGCTTTGATTGCTGTACACTTTTTTGAGGAGGATGTCAAGGCACTGGATACCCTTCGGGGCCAACTGGATGAGGTATCCGCCAAGCTGGAAGAACTGGCCGAAGAAAATGGTGGTGAGGATGGACTATTTGCTCAGCTGGACGATCTGAAGAAGGCCACTATCAGCGCCCGGATCAAGGCAATCAAGAAAGACCCCGCCGCCAAGGAAGAATTGGCTGCATTAAAGGGGTATATGTCTCTGTTGGATGCCGAAAGCAATTACAAAAAGGCAATTAAGCAGGCCGAGGCAGACCTGGACACCAAACTGGAGAAAAAATACCCCCAGCTGACGCTGGAGGAGATTCGCCATCTGCTGCTGGAGGAAAAGTGGTTTGCCGCTATTTACAGTGGAATTAATGCCATTCACGAGGCGGTGTCTCATAACCTTTCTGCGCGTGTGACCCAGCTGGTGGAGCGGTATGAGTATACCCTGAAGGAATGTGAGGATGAAGTAGACCGTTGCGAGGCTAAGGTCAAATCTCATCTGGAAAGGATGGGGTTTATATGATGAAACAGGAAAAGAATATAAAATATAGTATTATACCTGTAGGCTGGAACATAGTGGCATTTTCGGACTGCGCTGATATTAGAGACGGAACACATGATACGCCACAACCTGTTTTGATTGGATATCCTCTTGTTACATCCAAAAATTTAAAAAATGGAAAAATAGATTTAGCTGATACTTATAATATTAGTGCTGCTGATTATGAAAGAATTAATCAAAGGAGCGTGGTTCAGCAAGGAGATATTTTATATTCCATGATTGGAACTATTGGAAACCCAGTATTAATTGAATCTCAACCTAAATTTGCAATTAAAAATGTGGCGTTGTTTAAACCTTATGATAATTCTGTTGGCAAATATCTGAAATATTATTTGGAAAGTTCCTGTTTTTTGAAGGAAATAAAGAATTCACAGAATGGGTCAAATCAAAATTTTATTAGTCTCTCGGCATTCAGAAACATGCATATCATTATTCCAAATAGGGATGAGCGAATGGCTATTTCTGAAACTCTTTCCGATGTAGATAGCCTAATTTCTGCCTTGCAAAGACTGATTGAGAAAAAGAAAAACATCAAGCAGGGAGTCATGCAGGAACTGCTAACCCGCAAAAAACGCCTTCCAGGGTTTTCCGTGGAGTGGAGCCAAGCGCCATTCGAGGATCTTTTTGATTTTCTTCCTACAAATGCATTTACAAGGGATCAAATGACGGATACCGGAACCATTCAGAATGTCCACTACGGTGATATTTTGACAAAGTATGGAGCCTGTTTGGATATGGCCAACACGGATGTGCCATATTTGTTAGAGACGGTTTCTGTAAGAAAATATTCTGAATCCAGTTATGTCAGAGAAGGCGATGTGATTATAGCCGATACAGCAGAAGATAGTACTGTTGGCAAATGTGTTGAGCTTGTAAATGTTTGCGGAAAGGTTTTATCCGGACAGCACACAATGCTGTGTCGCCCTAAGATTACTTTCGCACCTAAATTTCTCGGTTATTACATGAACGCAGAGTGCTTTCACAATCAAATGCTGCCTTTTATCACGGGAATTAAGGTGTCGTCTATCAGTAAGACAAATATCTCTACGTTGGTCTTGAAATACCCCACATTGGTAGAGGAGCAACAAGCTATTGCCCAAGTTTTCTCTGACATGGATGACGAAATTGCACACTTGGAAAAGAAATTGGCAAAGTACCAACAGATTAAGCAGGGCATGATGCAGGAGCTACTCACTGGACGGATTCGGCTGGTGGATGCAGATAGAAAAGAACAGCCGAAAACACAGATGCTGCAGGAAAGGCAACCAGCACACAATCAGCACTTTGATGATGCAGTCATGATCGCAGGAATTGTGAACGCTTTCTATTCCGAGAAGTACCCTCTGGGACGTAAAAAAGTTCAGAAGCTGCTTTATCTCGTTCGCCGCAAGGAGCAGGCGGATATTTCCGCCTTTCATAAAAAAGCGGCTGGTCCCTACGCTGATGAAGTCCGCTATAAAGGCGGCGAGCCGATTGCACAGAAAAACAAGTATATCCAGGTCAAAAGGAACGAAAAGGGCAGCCGTTTTGAAAAAGGTGTGCAAATGCAACAGGCGTTGACCTATTTGCAGGACTGGGGAAAGCAGGGAGATGTGGATTGGCTGGTGTCGCAGTTCCAGTACACAAGTGTCAATGAGCTGGAGCTTTTGGCAACGATAGATATGGCGATCTGCGACTTGCGGCGGGAAGGCAAGAAAATTTCCGTAGCCTCGATTAAAGATTTGATTCGTTCTAATAAGGAATGGAGAGATAAACTGAAAAAGACCTATTTCCAAGATTCGGATATTCAGCGAGCAATCGAACGTTGCCATAAGTTATTTCCTGGCAAGGAGGGATAAAGATGAGTATTGGTCAACGGGAAAGAGGCACGCAGAAGCGTGTCATAAAGCTATTTGTCCAGGAACTGGGTTATAGTTATTTGGGCGATTTTACCGAGCGAAAAAATTCTAATATCGAAACCGAATTGCTGACGAAATTCCTGACCCGCAAAGGATATTCGCCGGTACTCATCAGCCGCGCCCTGAAGGAGCTACAGGATGCCGCCGGAGATCAGTCGGTGAACCTCTACGATCTAAACGAGCAGACCTATAAAAAGCTGCGCTATGGCGTCAAGGTCAGCGAGTCCGTTGGGCAACATAAGATTACCGTCCAGTTTGTGGACTGGGAGCATCCGCTGGAAAATGACTTTTACATTGCCGAGGAAGTAACTATCAAGCATAAACGTCCGGATCTGGTACTGTACATCAACGGCATCGCTTTTGCTGTCATCGAGCTGAAGCGCAGCACGGTTTCCATGTCGGAGGGCATCCGCCAGAACTTGACCAACCAGCGCCCGGATATGATTATGCAGTTTTTTGCCACCGTTGGGCTTGTCTTGGCAGGCAATGATTCGGAAGGGGCACGTTACGGCACTACTGGCACTCCGGAAAAGTATTATCTTTCCTGGAAAGAAGATCCCAACGCGAAAGACGAAGTTTCTGTAGCGGTGCGTGCTCAAATCGAAAAATGTCCCTTGCGCCTGGACAAAAATCTGATTTCTCTGTGCCGGAAAGAGCGCCTTGTAGAGCTGCTACACAATTTTATCGTGTTCGATAGCGGAGTTAAAAAGACCTGTCGCCCCAATCAATTTTTTGGAAATATGGCAGCACGTGATTTTGTGCGACGGCATGAAGGTGGTATTATCTGGCATACCCAGGGTTCTGGGAAGTCGCTTACCATGGTGTGGCTCAGTAAATGGATCAAAGAAAACATCTCCAATAGCCGCATCCTGATTATCACCGACCGAGACGAACTGGATATGCAGATTGAGCAGGTTTTTGCTGGCGTCAACGAGAAGATTGTCCGTATCCGTCGGGGCAGCGAATTGATCCGGAAAATCAACGATACCTCGCCTATCATGATGTGTTCGCTGATACATAAATTTGGCAAGAAAAGCCGAAACAAGAGCGGTGAAACCGACTATACGGGTTATATCGAGGAATTGAAACGCTCGCTGCCAGAAAACTTTTCTCCCAAAGGCGATTTCTATGTCTTTGTGGATGAGTGCCACCGTACCCAGTCCGGCAAGCTCCACAAAGCTATGGAGACCATTTTGTCGAAGGCTACCTTCATTGGTTTTACTGGCACTCCGTTGATGAAAAAGGATAAAGAGACCAGCCTGGAGGTATTTGGCCCTTATATCCATCGCTACAAGTTCGATGAAGCGGTACGGGACAAGGTGGTTCTAGATCTGCGCTATGAGGCCCGCGAGGTGGAGCAAAATGTTGTCCAGCAGGATCGGATTGATGCCTGGTTTGAGGCAAAAACCAGAGGCCTAACTAATGTGGCAAAGGCAAAGTTAAAGCAACGCTGGGGCAATCTCCAGAAAATGTTCAGTTCCAAGGCTCGCCTGGGGCAGATTGTAGCGGATATTGTTTTTGATATGGAAACAAAGCCGCGTCTGCACGATGGACGAGGTAATGCCATGTTGGTGGCTGGCAGTATTTATCAGGCGTGCAAATTCTATGAATTGTTCCAGGAGACCGAGCTGAAAGGTAAATGTGCCATCGTGACTTCTTATGAACCGGCGGCAGGTGATATTCGTACCGAAACCGTGGGTGACGATGGCGAGACTGAGGCGGTAGAACAATATGAGATCTACATGAAAATGCTAGGTGAAAAAGATCCAAAGGCATTTGAAAATGAGGTCAAGGAAAAGTTCATCAAGCAGCCGGAGCAGATGAAATTGCTAATTGTGGTGGACAAGCTGCTGACAGGTTTTGATGCGCCCCCTGCCACATATCTGTATATTGACAAATCCATGCGGGATCATGGCCTGTTCCAAGCGATCTGCCGCGTCAACCGTCTGGATGGCGAAGATAAGGAATTTGGGTATATCATTGACTATAAAGATCTGTTCCGCTCCTTGGAAAAAGCAGTGGCTGACTACACCTCCGAAGCATTTGACGGCTATGACAAAGAGGATGTTTCCGGTCTGCTCACAGACCGTTTGGATAAGGCCAAGGAACAGCTGGAGGATTCGCTGGAGGCTCTGCGCGCGCTGTGCGAGCCTGTGGCCCCGCCCAAAGATATGGTGGACTACTATCACTATTTCTGTGGTGTCAACACAGAAGCTTTTGACTTGGATGAACTGGAAGAGAATATGCCCAAGCGAGAACAGCTTTACAACCTGTCGGCATCAGCTCTTCGTGCTTTTGGTGAGGTGTCAGGTGAGCTACAGGAAAAGTACCATTATACCGTGGAGCAGATCAAGGCGCTGGAGAGAGAAGTTACCTACTACATCAAGGTGCGTGACGATGTGCGTCTGGCTAGCGGTGATTATGTGGATTTGAAGAAATATGATCCGGATATGCGCCATTTGATCGATACCTATTTGTCAGCTGATCCTAGCCGTGTGCTGACTTCTTTCGGAGGGGCAACGCTGGTGGAACTGCTGGTAGATAACGGAATTTCTGCGCTGAAGGATATGCCTGCCTCTACACCCAAAGAGCAGGAAACGGTTGCAGAGACTATTGAAAACAATATTGGCAAAGAAATTGTTGAGAGAACCCAAAGCAACCCCAAATACTACGAGAAGATGTCTGCACTTCTTCGTGAATTGATTGAAAAACGCAAAAATGACGTGATCAACTATGAGGAGTATCTGCGTCAGATTGTGGAACTGGCAAGGAAGGTACATAAGCCGGAAAGCGGCACAGAATATCCTCCGGAAATCCGGGAGAGTGCCGCCAAGCGAGCCTTTTATGACCATCTTAACGGGGATACGGTTATGGCCAATCAGATATATAACGCTGTCATGTCCAGCAAACAGGACAATTTCCGGGGAAGCAAAATCAAAGAGCGTAAAATCTGGCGTGCTATTCGTACTGTCGTAAAAGATGACCAGGAAGCCGATCAGTTACTTGCATTAGTAAAGGAGCAGAGTGAATTTTAGTGGATGAACTGCAAATCGGCAACGTGAGTATTGCCGTTACAAAAAAGAACATCAAAAATATGTACATTCGCGTTCTGCCACCCGATGGGAAAGTCCAAATTACTGCACCGCACTCTGCTGGGAATGACGCGATCCGAATGTTTGCGGTATCCAGAATTTCTTGGATTAAAAAGCAGTGTGCGAACTTTGCAACGCAGGCACGTCAAACGAAGCGACAGTATGTGACCGGAGAGAGTTACTATGTCTGGGGACGACGTTATCGTCTGGATGTGGAATACTCAAATGTTAGGAATGAGGTGTCCCTTGCAGGTGGGCATCTGATTTTGCAAGTGAGGTCTGAAAGCACCCCGGATCAGCGCGAGCGTGTTTTGAATGATTGGTATCGGGAGCAGCTAAAAAGCAAGCTGCCAGAAGTAATTCGAAAATGTGAACAGGTTGTAGGTGTCCGTGCCTCTGAGTGGAAGGTAAAAAATATGCGTACCAAATGGGGCACCTGCAATATAGACCGAAAAAGGATTTGGATTAACCTACAGCTTGCTAAGAAAACTCCGGAGTGCCTTTCCTATGTCGTGACTCATGAATTGGTGCACCTGCTGGAGCGAAATCATAACGAGCAATTCCAGAAATATATGGATACTTTTTTCCCGGAGTGGCGAGTAGTTAAGGAAACACTGAATCAGCAAACGCTGGATTATATGAGCGAGTAATGTCGGATTAGGCAAAATAAGATCTCTGTATAAAATTCGATAATATCATGTTATAATACTCACCAACCGCCCATTTCGAGTCCTCGGATAGATTTTGACTTGGCGAGATGGAGAAGCTCCTGCTTCAGAGGGAACACGACTATGCTGCTCAGGATAAATGGCATAGCTACGCTCAGAACAATGACTGTAAGACCTTCATGTTGCTGTTTGAGAAGGATTCCCTCAACATAGCTGCCGCTCGCTACGAGCAGAATGAGGACTTCTTTGTGAAGATGTTCTCTGACCCGGACATGATGCAGCAGGTCATGGAAACAGAGGGCACGGTGCTGTATGAGAGGCTGAGAGGTCAAAAGGGATGATAAAGGGTACGATGAGGTGATGAAACCATGATTGAAAAAGTGAAGGGAATCTTAATCAATGGCCGTTGCTTTGCAAAAGAAACACTCCTTTCTTTTTTTCCTGGAGAGAATGACCGCATTGCCATTGTTTATGGCAAAAACGGAAGCGGCAAGAGCACAATTTCAGATGGCTTTTCTCAGATCGCTTCTGGCGCTTTTTCCGAAGAATTATCAGCCTCACTGATTGACCGCTCCGATAATGCGATTGCTTTGGCTGCCGAAAGCAAGATATTTGTGTTTAATGAAAAATACATTGACGAAAATGTAAAGATTGACGCAGATGGGTTGGGGACCATTATCCTTTTGGGAGGCCAGGTCGATTTACAAGCGGATATAGATCACTATGCGGCGCTGTTGGTGACAGCTCAAGGAGAATTTGATGCGGCCGAAGCAGCGTTAGAGGCGTTTAGAAATAAGAGTAATCCGCTTAGCCCCGATTATCATTTGGCACGCATCAAAAAAACATTACAGGGCGATTGGGCAACTAGGGATGCCACAATCAAAGGGAACAAAATCAATTCAAAAGTAACAGAGGAGGTTGTCAGAGAAATAGGTGGCCTTTCTGTTTCTGAGAGCAAGGAACAATTACAACAAAAGTTTGATGATACCAAGACTCTATTGGATAAGGTTGCCGACGTAACAACAAGCTATCCAGCTCCAATCAGTGGAATTGAATTTACGGGTGGCTTTGAACGTGCGATTTGTGCTCTATTAGCAAAGACAGTGGAAAAGCCTGTATTGACCGAGCGAGAAACGATGATTCTTTCAATGATTCAGAGTGGAAGGCAATCTATTGTTGAAGCGGCAAAAGATGATTTTAGTGACGGTTCTACTACCGTATGTCCATACTGTTTCCAGAAGATTGATGATGAATATCGTCGCAGCCTAATTAATAGCATAAATAAAGTGCTGAATAAGGACGTTGATGAGCATAAGACCGAATTACAGACGATATCTTTTCCTGGATTTGGTCAAGATTATTCTCGGTTTATGGATTTAGATGCTGGATTAGTAAAAGAAGTCCAGGAACAGATAGAGAATTGTCAAAAATTGATGGAGCAATATAAAGCTGCTATCCAACAGAAGTTAAATTGTATTTACAATCCGGTAAATATGGCCCCCATAGGTTTGGAAAATGGCTTCCAGCAACTAAATGAACTTTTAAGTGAGCTTGAGTTAAAACGGCAGAAATTTGTGGATGTAATGCGCCAACGAAAAGCGATTCTGCAAGAGTTGGTTTTGATCAACAAAAAAATAGCGCACCTGCAAGTAGAGCAAGCGTATCGAGATTACCAGAAGCAGCAGCGCGAAAAGGGAGCTGCGGAAGCTAAACTGCAAACCAAACAGAAATCGGTAAACGAAATTTCTGAGCATTTAAGGAGCCTTGAGCAGCAAAAGTCAAATGTGGGGTTGGCCATTGAAAACATAAACAATGCGCTTGACTATGTGTTTTTTTCGCATGGTCGGCTTTCGATTGAATTGAAAAATAATAAGTACTACTTGAAATCGAACGGCAATGATGTTAAGCCCAAAAACGTATCTTTGGGAGAACGAAATATTATTGCTCTGTGCTACTTCTTTACACAGATATTGGCAAACCAGGATGTTGAAAAATTATATCAAAATGAGGAATTGGTAGTTATTGATGATCCAATTTCGAGTTTTGATTTTGAAAACAAAGTTGGTATAAGCTCATTCCTGAGGTACCAAACACATAAAATAATTAAAGGTAATGGCAAAAGCAAAATCCTATTTTTGACACACGATTTATCTACATTTTCTGATTTGCAAAAAATAGCTGACGAAATGGAGAAGTCGTTCAAAAACCAGAGGCTCGGTGTGCCCGTAAAGAGCAAATCATTTGAGTTGCAAGGGCAAACTTTGTCAAAACCGATAAAGTCCATTAACGAATATCGTGATTTGCTACACATGATTTTTAATTATGCAATGGGCAATACCGAAGGCATAGATTTATTGATCGGTAATTCTATGCGACGTGCATTGGAAGCATTTTCGACCTTCATTTATGGCGCAGGAATTGCAGAGGTTTCTTTTGATCCAAAAGTTATAAAAAGTTTGGGCAATCATTCCAAGCATTTTGAAAACCTTATGTACCGGCTCGTGCTCCATGGAGAAAGTCATTTTGAAACACGTGTTTATGCGATGCAAGATGATCTTGGTTTTTACCGTTTTATTTCGGAAGAAGAAAAGCAGCGTACTTGCAAAGAGGTTTTATGTTTTATGTACTGCTTGAGCCCGGATCATATCGAAGCGCATATTCCGGAAGCCACCCATGAAATTCAGAAATGGATGGCAGACGTTCGTACAAACGGAGAATTTGATATAATAACTAATCCGAAAAAGCGCATTATCCATCTATACGATATTCCTTTGTCTGCTGGTTTAGGCGAGAACATACTAGATAGCGATACACCTTTTGTAGAATATGAAACGGATGTTGAGGATGGCGACTTCGCGCTTCATGTATCTGGTGACAGTATGGAGCCGGATATTCCAGACGGAAGCATTGTCGTTATCAAAAAGCAAAGTGAAATAGCAGATGGGATAAGCGGGGCATTTTTCCTTAATGGGGAAGTTTACTGTAAAAAACTACTACATAAAGATGGAAAGGTATTTCTTTGCTCGGAAAATGATGAATATCAGCCTATCGAAGTTCATGGCGGAGACACCCTAATAGTGTATGGAAGGATTGTTAAAGTGCTCAGTTAGTGCTATAATACCTATGAGCCGCCTGCTCGCACATCTCAAGCAAAACCCCTGATAGGATGGCCCAGATAGATTTTTGATAGCAAAAGTCCGAATAGACCTTAGGATAAGGATAATCTGCATCAAATCGAACCACGTCAAATCAAATCCGCTATACAAAAAAGTTTAGAAGCTGCTTTAATTTGGCGAGTTTGAATAAATAATAAAAACCTGTAAGCCCAGTAAATAAGCGGCTTGCAGGTTTTCTTTTTGTTATATATTAACTAATTTTTGTCAATTTTCTTCTTCAAAATCTTTTATACTTTTATGATCAGAGGTTTTCTTCAATTGTATCATAATTTTAAGATTTACAAAAATAATATTAAAACAGGATTTTGTTTTCTAATGTAGAATTTAATTAACATCACCTGCAAAGGAGGTTACACTCATGATTGTTACAACTACACAAACTGTTGAAGGCAGGCAGATTGCCGAATATAAGGGCATTGTTTTTGGCGAAGTGGTATCCGGCGTAAATTTTGTTAAGGATTTGTTTTCCGGCATTACGGATATTTTTGGCGGGCGCAGCAGCACTTACGAAAATGAATTGCAGGAAGCGCGCGAAAAAGCTATTGACGAAATGTGCAAGCGCGCTGAAAGATTAGGCGCTAATGCTGTTGTCGGTGTCGATGTTGACTACGAGGTATTAGGCAAAGAAAACGGTATGCTGATGGTAAGTGTCAGCGGCACTGCCGTTAAATTAAAATAATAATTTGTAGTATGGGCAGCTTTAGGGCTGCTCTTTTTTTATGCAGTTTTGTAATTTTTATGCCGTAATTAAATTGATTTAGAACATTAAAAATTATACGGTTTTATATTCCAACAACCTTTCTCAAATATTTCACAAAATAACTGTTAAAGTGTATTTATTGTAACGTTATTTCATATTGACTTAAAAACAAATAATAATTATAATTGATTACATAAGATTTATCGCAAAAACAGTGATCTCTTAAAATAAGATAGAAGGTTAGGTATTGAAAAATGGAAAATTTACAGAAAGAATACGGACTTTACATTAACGGCAAGTGGCAGCCCGCCTCCGATGGCGCCACATTTAAAACCTACAGCCCTGCTACCGGCGAAGAACTGGCAGTTTGCGCCGAGGCAACGCGCGAAGATGTTGACGCTGCGGTAAAAGCTGCGCACGCTGCGTGGGAAAGCTGGAAGAATACCACTCCTGTTGAAAGAGCGGTTATTTTAAATAAAATTGCCGATATTATCGACGCCAACGCCCAGCATCTTGCAGAAGTTGAATCGCTGGACAACGGCAAACCCATCCGCGAAACCAGCATGATTGATATTCCGATGAGCGCAGACCATTTCCGCTATTTTGCGGCCGCCATCCGCACGGAAGAAGGCACTGCAACCATGCTCGACAACAACACTTTAAGCCTCGTCCTGCACGAGCCTATTGGCGTAGTGGGGCAGATTATCCCGTGGAACTTCCCGTTCCTCATGGCTGCGTGGAAGCTGGCTCCGGCACTGGCCGCTGGTGACTGCATTGTGCTTAAACCCTCCAGCACTACCAGCCTGAGCGTTTTGGAGCTTGTGCGTTTAATTGAAGGCGTGCTGCCGGCAGGTGTGCTTAACGTAATTACCGGCAAGGGCAGCAGGTCCGGCCAGTATGTTTTGGAACACCCCGGTTTTGCCAAACTTGCCTTTACCGGTTCTACCGAAGTTGGCCGCGGCGTGGCACAGGCTGCCGCCGATAAATTGATTCCGGCTACTTTGGAGCTTGGCGGCAAATCGGCCAACATTTATTTTGATGACTGCAACTGGGATTTGGCTATGGAAGGCCTGCTTCTGGGCATTCTGTTCAACCAGGGCCAGGTTTGCTGCGCAGGCTCGCGCGTGTTTGTACACGAAAAAATTTACGATAAATTTGTTGAAGAAGCGGTTAAACGCTTTAACGCCGTAAAAGTTGGCAACCCGCTCGACCCGGCAACGCAGATGGGCTCGCAGATTGACGCCAAACAGGTTGCCAAAATTGCCGGCTACATTGATATTGCCAAAGCAGAAGGCGCAGCTATTGCCTGCGGCGGGCATAAACTTACGGAAAACGGGCTTGATAAGGGCAACTTCTTTGCACCGACGCTGATTACCAATGTTACCAACGATATGCGCGTGGCACGCGAAGAAATCTTCGGGCCTGTGGCTGTGGTTATTAAGTTTAAGGATGAAGCCGAAGTTGTTAAAATGGCAAACGACAGCAATTACGGCCTTGGCGGCGCCGTATGGACGCAGGATATTAACCGCGCCATCCGTGTGGCAAAAGCCGTGCAGACCGGCAGAATGTGGGTTAACACCTACAACGCTATTCCGGCAGGCGCACCGTTTGGCGGTTATAAAGAATCGGGCATTGGCCGCGAAACGCATAAAGTAATGCTGGAGCATTACAGCCAGACCAAAAATATTATGATTAACCTTGGCGAAAAGCCTTTGGGATTGTATTGACAACCGCCCTTTACAATGTTAAACTTTTAGTAATTACAAATTTGCAGCTGATGATAAGGAAAAGTACCTTTAAAAGGCAGCCTAAAGCGAGCCGGTGGCGGTGAAAGTCCGGCGGCGGGCATTAAAGGGAATGGGCCTTGGAGGCGCACTGCGAGCCGCAAGGGGTAGCAGCGCCGGGAATGCTTTGCCCGTTACCATAAAAGCGGATATCGGCATCGGCCCGTATCTTTTAAGCGGACTTATTTAAGTCAAGCAGGGTGGCACCGCGAAAGTTTACAGCCTTTCGTCCCTACAGGGATGGAAGGCTTTTTTATTTACCTGTTAAGGAGTGAGCGGCATGGAAGCAGCAGAAAAAGAAAAAAAGATAGTAACATTAACGGAGGTTAAACCAACGCAGGACGGTTACCGCTGGGTGGCGATAACGGCAATGCTTCTGGCAATAGGCATTATTCTGCATACCGTAAGCCCCAACGTTGGCGGCGTTACGCCGAACTGGACCATTGCCATGTATTCCATTGTAATTAACCTTACCAACCCTTCGCTGCCGCAGGCACTGGGCATTGGTTTTATTTCCGGCATGACGCTTGTGCCGTCCTCCAAATCGGCGTTTCCGCTGGGCAACCTTGCCAGCGAGGTTTGCGGCGCGGTGGTATGCTGCCTCCTGGTTAAGGCCATGCTTGCCGTTAAACTTGAAAAATGGCGCCTGCGCCCGTTTATTGCAGGCCTTGTGGCAACAATGGTGAGCGGCGGCGTGTTTACCTTTATTTTAAAAATAGTTTTGGGGCTGCCCTTCAGCGTATGGCTGTATGCCATGCTGCCGGTGGTGGCGGTAATAGGCGTGCTTAACGGCAGCATTACCTTTTTGCTGTACGGGCCGGTGCGCAGGCTGTTTTTTGTGCAGGAGGGAGATAATTGATGGAAACGGTTGCGGAATTAAAGCATTTTTATTTTGCTTACAAAAAGAATAACCTTGTGCTGCACGATATTGATTTTAAAATAGAAAAAGGCTCTTTTACCGTTATCGCAGGGCCGAGCGGCAGCGGCAAAACAACGCTGTGCAAGGCCATGGCAGGCATTGTGCCGTTTTATATGGGCGGCGCGTACAGCGGCGAAGTAATGGTGCTGGGCGAAAGCACCAAAGGCAAAAAGGTATCGGATATTGCCATGCGCCTGGGGCTGATGCTGGAGGACTACGAAAGCCAGCTTGTTTCCCTCACTGCGGGCGAGGAGGTTGCCTTCAGCCTGTTAAACCACGGCTTTAAGCCGGAAGAAGTTGAAGAACGCACGCGCAGGGCACTTGAAGATGTAGGGCTGCCGGGGCGCGAAAGCTATCAGCTGGACGAACTCAGCGGCGGGCAGCGCCAGAGGCTGCTTTTGGCATCGGTTTTGGCGGTGCATCCGGAAATTATTGTTTTGGACGAGCCTGTATCGGCTATGGACCCGGACGGCGCCAATTCGCTGTACAAGCTGCTTTACAAAATACATAAGGAATACGGTACAACCATTGTGGTTGTAGAACACCGCATTGACTATCTGCTGCCGTATATGACGGATTTGGTTGTACTTAAAAAAGGACGCCTTGTGGCAGCCGATAAGTTTGAAAACGCCGCCCGCGTTATGTATAAGGATGAAACCCTGCGGCATTTTGTGCCGGCGCTGTGGCGCATTAAGCTGGGGCTTGAAGAAAAATTCGGCGTAAGCCTGGGTAATTGGCGCACGGAAGAAGAAGCCGTTGCGGAACTGAAGGCAAAAGGTTTTACAGGGGGTGAGGCGTAATGCTGGAGGCAAAAGAGGTTAATTTTGCGTATCTGCGCGGACAGCCGGTGCTGAACGATATCGACATTAAAATTGAAAGCGGCGAATTCGTAGCGCTTTTGGGGCACAACGGCAGCGGCAAAACAACGCTGAGCCGCCTGTTCATGGCGCTTATTCATCCGCGCAGCGGGCAGGTGCTGGTGGACGGCACGGACATTGCCGCCATGGAGCCCGCCGATTTGGCAGATAAAATAGGCTATGTGTTCCAGAACCCGGATTTGCAGATTTTGGAGGACACGGTTTTTGACGAAGTTGCATACGGCCCGCGTGCCAAAAAATTGAGCGAAGA
>ULOD01036154.1_pt1 | contig 23419 bp, 19 predicted proteins | sample 1952351 | NCBI WGS metagenome assembly ULOD01 (sample SAMEA4835596, study PRJEB28245) | human gut metagenome | biome: gut microbiome; material: fecal sample | place: Denmark | collected 2008 | reverse complement strand
CGGCAAAGCCCAAAACGATCAGCTTAAAGGATGACAGTCGCTTTTTTCTATGTGTAATTTCAGACATATATACTTCTCCTATTTTTGTTTGTTTACAAAGAGTATATCATGAAATATAAAAAAACGGTGTAATGATCCGGTGTGCTGTATTAAGATTGCATTAAGGCTCTCGGCTTTGACAAAGACACCGCCGAAGGAGCCATATCAATTCTGACAGAACTCGGCATCATATCATGATCAGACATTTGAATAAAATATCCCCATATAATTTCTGGGAATAAATAATTTCAGAATTATATGGGGCATTTTATGTCTGTTCTATATTTCTACTAATAAATTATTCATATAAACATATCTATCATAGATAATCATATACTTTACAACAATCCCTTAACGTCCTCTGCGATCATCTCCGCATCAAGACGATTATCCTTAAGAACCTCTTCGACATCGTACCTGTCAAGGAATTCCTTCTTAAGACCATAATTCAGTACCTTCATATCCGAATCACCATAGAATCTTGCAATCTTCTCGCCAAATCCGCCGTCCAGTATACCATCCTCGATGGTGACGACAACCGAGTGATCTACCTTGAGGCTTTCGAGAAGCTCCTCGTCAAGCCCTGTGATATAGTAAGGATTGATGACAGTGGCATCTATTCCAAGCTCACTCTTCATCTCGTCTGCCACGGCATTTGCCAGACTATAGAAGGTTCCAAGGCCGAGTAGGGCAACCTTGCTTCCCTTCTGTGTCACCTCATATTTATTCAGATCTCCAAAGTTCTTCGTAACAGGTCTTCCACTTACCATCGCACCACCTGGAAGCTTGATGGCCACCGGCTGCTCATTCTGCTCTATGCTCCAGTCAAGCATGGCAATATACTCTTCCTTTGTTGTCGGAGCAAGATATACAAGATTCGGGATATTTGAAAGCATCGGGATATCCTGAAAGCCCAGATGTGTCACATCGTTCATTCCATATACAGACCCTGCAAATGTCACTATAGTGGCTGCATTGTTGTTGATACAGAGATCCTGGGATATCTGGTCAAATGTTCTCTGCACAAATGAGCTGTACACACCGAACACTGGCTTTCCGCCGCCTGCTGCAATTCCCGACGCAAGTGCCACCGCTGTCTCCTCTGCGATTCCCACGTCAACAAACTGCTTTCCGGCCTCACGTCTCTTATCCTCTGTAAATCCTATAACTGTCGGTGTTCCCGCTGTGATGGCAACGACCTTTGGATCCTTCTTCATCTTGTCAAGCAGGTAATCACAGGACACGCTTGAGTAGTCCTCCTCGTCACCTTCAAATAACGATCTTCCTGTCTCTATGTCAAATGGTCCGCTGTAGTGCCACTGCTCCTTGTGCTCCTCGGCTGGTGCATAACCCTTTCCCTTGAGGGTTCTGATGTGGACCACAACAGGCTTCTTTGAATCTTTTACCTTCTGGAATGTGTCTATGAGGGCTGCCACATCATTGCCTTCGTGCACGTAATAATAATCAAGTCCCATGGCGCGGAACAGATTGCACTCTGCTGTTCCCTTAGTATCTCTGAGTAATTTGAGATTTGTATAGAGTCCTCCGTGGTTCTCAGCTATGGACATATCGTTGTCATTTACAACTATGATGAGGTTGCCATCCAGTTCTTTAGCGTAGTCCAAGCCTTCAAGGGCCTCTCCTCCTGACAGGGAGCCATCGCCTATCACCGCTATCACATTACCCTCTGCCCCTTGGAGATTCCTTGCCTTTGCAAGGCCTGCAGCCAGACTGATGGATGTTGAAGTATGTCCAACCGTGAAGAAATCGTGCTCGCTCTCATGCGGGTTGCTGTAACCAGTCACATCATCATAGTGCTCCTCATAGAGATATGCATCCTTTCTTCCAGTAAGCATCTTATGAGGATAGCTCTGGTGTGACACGTCATACACAATCTTATCCTTAGGTGACTCAAATACATAGTGAAGTGCTATGGTTGCCTCCACCATACCAAAGTTCGGTCCAAAATGTCCGCCGTGCTTGCTGGCTCTGATGAGAAGTGCATGTCTCATCTCGTCTGCAAGTGTTCCCAGCTCGTCTACTGTCAGTTTCTTTACATCCTGTGGTCCGTTGATATTTTCAATATACATTTTTCTTTATCCTCCTGTTTTAACATAGTGCATTCGCTATCGGTAATTTACCTGTCCCATACAAGCTTGCCGGTCTTCACGGCCTCCTCATATTTGGATATCTTGTAATGTAATCTATCCATGGTGGCTTCGATCTGTTTTCTCTGCTCCTCAAGTTTCTCATACTGCTCCTTAAGGAGATCCAGCCTCGCGCCAAATGTAGCATCTCCCATCTGGAACAGTTTTACATATTCAATAAGCGCCTCTATCGGAACACCAGCATTTCTCATGCATACAGTGTGTTCAACCCAACTGACATCATTTTCCTGATAATCCCTGTTGCCACTAGCATTTCTCGCTACAGGAGGGATAAGCCCGACCCTCTCGTAATACCTGAGCGTATCAGCGGTGATATCAAACTTTTCACTTACTTCTTTGATAGTCATATTGCCACCTCTTTCCTAATTTCAAGAAAACCTTTCTATTTATAGCTATATGCGCTCACACAATACCTATATGTTACATTGAATATATCACTTGGAGCTCACTCCAAGTCAACCCCCAATTTTCTCCCCCCTGGGGACGGAGGTGCCTGACCCCATACAGGATATAAAAGAGGCGGGCAACGTAGTTACCGCTGTCCGCCTTTATATACATGAATATGTAAATTTTTATGCTACGCACTGATTCCAACTGTCGAGCAGATGTTTACTGCAATGATATCATCCACTGTTACACCAAAGATGGCGGCCAGAATGATCAGGTTATCTACGGTTGGCATAGCCATACCCTTCTGCCACTTGTATATCGCATTTGGAGTGGCAAATCCAAATATATCCTGCAGATCCTTTACAGAAAAACCTGCATTCTGTCTAAGCTTCACAATATTTCTGCCTGTTCCTGTCATGTCAATTGTTGGTACATTACACATAATACTTCCCTCCCAAAATTCTCATCTCATCTGCATTGCTACAATTGTGACAGATTTCTTCTTCACAAAGACGAGTTAAAAAACACGCAAAAAACGCCCATCCACATGAATACTTCTATAATACTCACATGGATGGACGCTTTTTCGTACATCATGATTCCAATCTATAAATGCTGATAGATCTGGCTGATCTCAGTCTATCGAAACCTATCTGATCTGTTATGTATTTGCTCAGATCATTCAGGTCAACATATTTGTATGATCATGTTCCGTACGCTCTCGCCCTGTACCATATGAGTACATATGTTCACGCAGCTTATCATCTGTATATAAAGTATTCCCTGCCACATCACTATTAAACTCTCGGGTTATGTATTTAGCGAAAACTATACTTAACATGATTCTTTCCTTTCCTGACTACCCTTCCGGGTTCCTTTTCCTAAGTCATTTTTTATTGGTGTGTCCTGATTTTCTTCTTTTATTTGACCACCTAAACTGTACTCTACCACAAATATAATTATTTGTCATTACACCGCTGGTATAAAATTATTTTATCCCCGGACCGACCTTTATCCCCGGCTGCTTCAAGCTCCCTCACTATCCAGGTCATGATAACATCCACCAGATACTCCTGCTGTCTTGGACCAAGCTCCACTCCCGGGGCAAATGTATGCCACTTACGTATGCATTCCCGGCAGCATGTAGCCGTCGCATGCTGTGCCACAAATACCGGATGTCCCCGCATGGGAGTCTGCTTTCCGTCATTTGGTATGAATGCCGGAGCTTCCCTCTGCGCTATGAAATCCCGTGCATGCTGTCTTATGGTATCCAGCCCCTTTTCATGTATATAGTCGATATCTTTCTGTGTCAAATGAAATCCACTGCGAAATTTCGACCTTCCCAGACGCTCAAAAAGCCGGGCGTACCATTCTTCCTTTGTCAACCCTATCATCTCCATTTATAAGTGCCATCGTATTTCCTCCGTATGAAAACTGATTATAGAAGCTGATTAAGCCTCTGTGTCTAATATATATCTAATCCGTACATTTTCCAAGTTCATTGTTCACTGCCTCACGAATCTTATAAAAAAAATTTTTTAAAGACCATAAAAAAACTCTTGATACTCGTATATATATTGAGAGTTAATGATATACCAGTTACAATAAATCATCGGGACGATACGATGGGCTTTACAATAAGGAGGTTTCAACTATGAAAAAACGAATGACAGCTTTACTACTCAGCGCCTGTATGTGTGCAGGTCTTGCCGGCTGCGGCACAAATACACCGGGGAATAATCCCGGTCACACCAAAACTGATTCGTCGGTCACTTCCCTCACTGACAACATCACTGTGACTTCGGTCAAAACGGATATAACATCATTTGACCAGCTAAAGAACGGAATCAATGAATTCTCTATGAATATGTATTCTGCTCTCCCTGCTGATAAGAACATATTTTACTCGCCTTACAGCATTGCAAGTGCACTGTCCATGCTGGATGTAGGTGCAGACGGCGCAACCAAAAAAGAGCTCGAAAATGCTCTCGGCATAACAGACCTTGATGAGTGGAATGATGAGATGAAGGCATATCTGTCAAAGGACTGGTCACAGAATACATTTGTCAACACAGCAAATTCAGTATGGATGAACAAGGGAACGACTTGGGCGGCCAATATAAATTCCGACTTTCTTACACCTGCCAAGGATTATTACTCCGGTGAAATCTACGAGGCCGACTTCGATGGTCAGGCAGACAAGGTCGTTCAAAATGTCAACAACTGGGTGAGTGACAACACCAACAAGATGATTCCTGAAATCTTAAATGAGATTCCTGGCGGAACAGTGATGATGCTCATAAACGCAGTTTATTTCGAAGGAAAATGGGATACTCCTTTTACCGAGGATAAAACTTTTCAGAGCAGTTTCTACGAAACCGATAAGGAAAGCGTTGTTGATATGATGCATCTCTACGGTGAGCACTTCGCATACATGGACAACGGCGAGATCAAGGGAATCACACTTCCATACGACGGCGACAATGTTGTCATGAAGGTGTTCATGCCAACCGCCGATGACGGAGACATAAATGAACTCTTTGACAAACTAAGCAACGAAGAAAAACAGAAACTCATCGACTCTCTGGATGATGCCAGCAACGTAGAGATCGATACCCTCCAGCTCCCAAAATTCACAGATGAGCAGAGTATCGACGGTCTTGACGACATTCTTAAAAACATGGGAATCCAGTCGGCATATTCGGAGAGTGCTGACTTCTCCAAGATCGCCGATGGCATAGCCGTTTCATCAGTCAACCACAAAGCAAAGGTGATCGTGGACGAGAACGGAACCAAGGCCGCAGCAGAGACAGACATCATGATCAAGGAAACAGCAATGATGCCAAGTGAGGAAACATATAACTTTATTGTGGACAAGCCATTTGTGTATGTGATTGAAGATCAGAGCACAGGAATGATCCTGTTCATGGGCAGGGTGAATTCGCTGTAATTTTTGATTATCGACACATACCAGGACTTGCTTCAGCAGCTTTTACTCGCAAAGGAATGGAACATTTTCACTTTTCTTTGCGAATATCAAAAAGCACACAAGGTCTCAAAATCTTGTGTGCTTTTTTCTATAGGTCCACTATTCCGACTTTCTCTCTGAATTCTCATTGGATTCTGTCGTGTCACCTGTTTCTCTGAGATTCTTCTCCCGTATATACTGGATCGCCTCTTTTATAGCTGCTTCCTCCTCATCCTTTGCTATCTTTCTTGCATAGGATACAGTCTTTACTAGGTTGGCTATGAGTATAATGGCAAGCGGAACAAGAATTATGGGTACAAATATAAGAGGGTTGGACACAAGTCTCACTATCTTGCCAAGTATGAGTGATGACCACATCACCTTGCCAAGCAGATCTCTTGAGTCCACATCGTAACGGTCCACCACATTATTGGCATCGCCTTTTGTAATATACCTGTAATTATTACCATCTGTCTCTATCGAGACAACTCTATGTGTATTTACTGCACCAGAAAGAGCCGGATCCGATGAATAAAATGATATGACATCATTCTCATGTATGGATGCCGGATCTGTCTGCTTAACAATTGCCTGGTCTCCCCCATTTTTCAAATAATACAATATTGTATATCATAATGACGTATTATTATATGGGAAAATGTCAAGTATTCATGTATTAGTAATCTGTTTTTGTGCATATTGCAATATTGCATATGTGCACTATGTTCTACATTCTATCGTCTTGTGAAAATATCGGACCTACTGAGCGGTTGTCACACGGCACCAGTCAAGTACAGCCGAGTAAGAAGCCATCACACTCTCATGCATCTTGCAGATCATATCCACATCAAGTTCTTTAACCGCATTCTCCAGCTCCTGCGCCTCATCGCCCAGCTCCATGGCTCCGATCGTTCTGGATGTACTTTTTACCGTATGTATCAATATCCTGTAGCCGTCCCAATCTTTTTCATCATAAGCCTTCTGTATCTCTGCGCGCTTGTCGTCAGCTGCATACATTGATATGATTTCTTTCAAAAAGTCTTCACTGCCCCCGCAGTATGTAAGACCTTTCTCGTGGTCAATGTGAACATCTTTCCAGGATGTGTCTGAATTCTGTTTTTCCATAACACCTGCGGTGTCGTCTACGGTTCCGGCACCCATTGTTGGGCTTTCCCGAGCTTCATCACATACTATCGGATCCACCAGCTTATCCTCAGGTATATATCTCATCAGGATATCTTCCAGCACCTCCGGCTGCACCGGCTTGCTGATATAATCCTTAAATCCTTCCGCCAGATACATCTCTCTTGCACCCATGACAGCATTTGCAGTCATGACTATATATGTACTCCTGCCACACAGGCTGTCGCGCATGAGCATAGCACGGTGAAATGTCTCCATGCCATCCATCTCAGGCATCATGTGATCCATAAGGATGATATCATACCTGTACTTTTTTATAAGCTCCAGACACTCGGCACCGCTGGCACAGGTCGAAACCTTCATACGTGTAGGCTTAAGCATCATCTTGACAACTTTCAGGTTCATGACATTGTCATCCACAACAAGAACACTGACATCCGGGGCACACAATTTGCTCTTATATGTCTTTCTCTCCTTCATATACTGTCTGTACCTGTCCTTAAAATCGCCTATTCTCTCATCGGACAGACGTTCCTGGCTGATTTTTACCACAAATGTAGTCCCATGTCCATACTTACTATGGCAGGTTATACTTCCACCCATCATTTCCACAAGGTGATATGTGATGGCCAGTCCAAGTCCTGTCCCCTCTATAGATCGGTTATTCGACAGATCAAGCCGCTCAAAATATTTGAAAAGTCTCTCCTGATCTTCCTCTTTTATTCCGATTCCAGTATCACGAACAGCCATGACCAGTTCCACATTATGGGGATCTGCACCATGATCCTCCATATGGACGGTCACTCTGATCGAACCTTTCTTCGTATACTTCACAGCATTTCCAATAAGATTTATCAGGATCCGGCATATTCTGGCGGAATCGCCTTTCAGATCATTGTACAAAGTCTCCTGAACCTCGGCATCAAGCTCCAGATTCTTCTGTCTTGCTCTGGACTCCATAACAGACAACACATTGCTGAGCAGCTGGCTGAAATGATATTCCTCATTGACTATCTCCATCCTGCCCGATTCTATCTTGGAGAAATCCAGCACATCCCTCACCAGATCTACCAGGATATCACTTGAGCTCTGTATATCCCTGGCACATTTCATGGTTTGTTCCTCGTGTGTCTCTCTCATTATTATCTCATTCATCCCCACTATGGTATTTAGCGGAGTCCTGATCTCATGGGACATATGCGCAAGGAACTCGGATTTGGCATGGTTCGCCACATCAGCATCATCCTTCGCTCTGGTAAGCTCCTCATTTATCTGCTCTATCTCCTCTAGTTTACACTTGTATACGGCATTCTGGAATCTCACTATGGATCCGATAACTATGCCGAATATTATAAGGCTCTGAAGCATGTCCACATACACACTTCTCTCATTTGCCAATGGGATCACCAGCTCTGGGTATTTATACGAGACTATGTAGCATGCAAGCACCATTATGATCTGCACGACCAGCATGACATAGCAAAACATGCCATCTATCAGAAGGAACGAGAATATCATGCCTAAGCCAAACCAGAAACCCATACCGCTGTACGCTCCGCCCGAGGTGAAGAACATCATCGGAAATGCCATCAAAGTTATAACAAAAACGATCACTATAGCACTCTGTCTCACCATCTTTTTTGCATTTGCAAGGTAAATGCATATGCCGAGCACAGCCAACGCGGTCAATATGGCAACATCTTGTATAAGTGGAGTTTTTATGATCAGGCTCGCTATAAAGCTGATGATCCCGCCAATGGTGCCTCCACCTGTAATTATATTAAAGAGGAGAAGCTGCATATCCGTATCATTGTTGAGCCTCTTCTTCCAAGGTACAGCCTTTGAACTTTTTTTATCTGATTTCTCATTTACTATCTTCCCCAAAGTGTCCCCCCATCTGTATTTAACCGATAACTCCGTACAAGGTCTCAAGGAAAACTATTGGAAGGAACGGCTTCGTAATATAATCCTCAACCCCCATCTGTCTCGCTCTCTCTATCAGCTTATAATCCTTATAAGCTGTTACGAATATGACCGGTACGTCTGTGATCTTTCGTATCTCTTCCAGCGTCTGGAATCCATCCATGTCTGGCATCTCGATATCGAGCAATACCAGGTCTATCTGCTGATTTCCCACTATGTCTATGGCCTGCTTTCCGCTCTCAGCCGCAATTACCTTGTAGAGAGGCTCGTTTTTGCAGATATTCTCTATAAGTCTGATATTTATTTTCTCGTCATCTACAACAAGGATATTGCTGACCATCTTCTCGACCTGTCTCATGTGGTAGTCTTCATCCTCATCAATCATACTGAGCATGACTTCTGCAATGTCCGGATCAAACTGACTGCCCTTGCCCTTCTCCATCTCATCGCGCACTATCTTCTGTGGCAGGGCGTATCTGTAGCTTCGGTTGGATGTCATGGCATCATAGCTGTCCGCCACCGCTATGATCCTTGCACACCTCGGTATATTTTCTCCCTTCAGCCCACTTGGATATCCTGTTCCATCGTACCTCTCATGGTGATACTTTGCGCCCACCGCCAGTTCCGGAAATGCATTTATATTCTTGAGGATATGGTATCCATTTACACAGTGAAGCTTTATCATGGAGAATTCTTCATCCGTAAGTCTTCCCGGCTTGTTGATTATGTTGTCCGGAATACGTATCTTGCCCATATCATGAAGCAGTGCTATCTGATATATCTCGTCCTGCTCCCTGATTGTTCCGCCCATCCGCTTCACCAGCTCACGGCTGTATCTGGCAACACGCACGGAGTGGCCTTTTGTGTATTTGTCCTTTGCATCTATCGTCTTGGCAAATGCCTGCATGACCATATTATTCAGGTCTGTGAGTTCGTTATTTGTCTCATCGAGCTGGCTCATGATTGCATCCGTACTATTCTTGGATCTGGTACAGAAGAACACTATAATTATATATAAAACTATTCCAACGCCTATATCGTAGCCTATCAGGTTTCTTATTCCGTGGTACAGCTTCTCATTTGTGATGACCATGACCACATACCATTCATCAACTATGGAACAGCTGAAAACCGTCACCTTCTTGTCATCAACAACCGCTTGAAATGGTTCGCCGTCATTGTCCGTTATGCCCTTCATGAGTGCAGACATTTCACCCTGAGTATAGTCCTGTCCTACATCTTTCTTGTCTGAATGGGTTATCACCAAGCCTGACTTGTCGCAGACGAATGCATATCCCTGACCATTTAATTTGATATTTTCCGTCTCAGCCTGTATAGGATCCAGAGTTACATCCAGAGATATTACGCTCACACCATCATAGAGTAACTGGCTGACTGACATCAGAATATCACCTGTCTGCGCATCGATGTACGGCTGGCCCAGGGTTGGCTGGCCGTCTGCCGCCACTGCTGCCTTGTACCATGCCCGCTCCTGAGGAACATAATCATCGTTGGGAACCCAGTCTGTGCCATCAAGATATTCGCCGTTTATAAAGCCATATACACCTGTGAACGCCGCATCTATATCCTGGAGATAATAATCTGATTCATTCGTGAGAAAGTTCAGTATATCCTGCCCCGACTGGCCTTCTCTCATCATATGCTCCACAGTGATCTTCGTAACTTCCACCGCATCCACAGCTCGATTCAGATACGAATTCATATATTCCTGCTCCTGCTTAACAGTCTCTGCCGCCAAAGCCAGAGTATCATTCACTGACTTCCTATAAAATGTCATGATCGTACATAACGACAGTACCACAATCGCCACAAAACTCACTATCAGCGTCAGTATATACTGCCTCTTGCTTATATTTTTCATACCGAATTTCCCCATTTCACGTACATTATTCCGGTCCCAGATCAGCTCAAGTTTATACTTACATATAGCTATAATTGTAACACACTACCAACATTAATCAAATATTTAATGGGGGCTGAGGGGTCCGCCACCTCCGTCCCCAGAGATAAATTACACCCGTTAGAGCGCGCCATGGCGCGCAAACAAAAACAACCTCCTGGCGGTTTCCCACCAGAAGGTCGTCAATCCCTACCCCGAAGAGGCAGGCCATTGCATACATATTGTCAAATGTAGGAAGGCATTCGCCCCTCTGCCACTTGTAGATCGATACAGGTTCATTGAACCCGAGAAATGCCTGCAATGCTTTTACGGTGATTCCTTTCTGCTCTCTCACTTCTTTGATCCTCTTGCCTGTTGCGCAAAGATCGATCATTGGAAAATTGTTCTGTGTCATAAATGATACCTCCCATTGTAAATGCTATAAACTATCTGACTACCAATATCTCCAATAGTCTTATAACTGGGTCAATATCCCGAACACTAATAATAAAATATGTCAGAAGGAATCTACAGATACTATAACACAAATAAACCACAGGTTAAAAGTAAACCTGTGGTTTAAAATTTTTTATTCAGTTTTCCAGTTCTGCTTCGCAAGCTTGTACTGGGTCATCTTCCTCTTGGAAACTATACGCTTATGCTTCTTTGCCTCAGCCCGCTCCGCAGACCGGTCAGGAAGAATGCCACAGGCCTCAAGGGCTCTCGGCCATGGCCCAAGGTAGGATTTTATCCAGCCAACCTGCTCCGGTGTAAAGTCTGACTTTTTCGGATATCTTCCAAGTGAAATATATGCGTCCAGAAGCATCTGACAACATTCTTCACGTGTATAGCCAGCTCTCTTGTTCTCCATACCTCTTTCCTCCGGATCATCTCTGCGTTTCTATGGCCTGAGAATTATTTTACTTTGACAGACTTCACTGAGCTGCCAAGTCCCATGTATCTCTTGCCATTTATTGTCTTGTAAGCTCTTACTCTCACATAGTATCTCTTGTTCTTTGCTAGATTCTTGATAGTTGCACTGCCATACTTTGCGCTCACATACTTTGTCTTTGCAGACTTAAAGTTCTTGTTTGTAGCATATGTTATCTGATATCCGGTAGCACCGCTTACCTTCTTGTAGGTCACCTTAAGACTTCTGCTGCTGTTTGATGCAAGCTTTGTTATTGATGACTTTGCAGGGGTAACTATCAGAGTTACGATTCCGCTTGCCTTGTTGTAATTGCTGTTGCCTGAGACAGTGATCTTTATCTGTACTCTGCCCGGCTTCTTGGTTCTCACAAGACCTGACTTGCTGTTTACTATCGCAATATTCTTGTTTGTTGATGAGTAAGTTACAGTTCCCTTACCAGCAGCCTTAACAGTTATATATCTGTTGTATACATATAATGTGTTGCCTGTCACTGTCTGGTCTGCCTTATTGATCTTGAAGGTCTGCTCAACACTGCCTGTATAATCGTTCTTACCTGTTATAGTTACCTTGGCTGTTCCGGCGTTCACGTTATTTGCATACGATGCTGTATAATCAGCCGCCTCAAGTTTCTTACCGTCAACTGTTACTGTAACCTCAGGCTTCTGTGCCTTGCCTGTATATGTCACATCTGCAACTTCTATAACTGTGTTGTCCTTTGTGAGTGTAACCTTTGTATCCGGCTCCTCTGGCTCTACAGGAACCTCCTTGACTGTTATCTTGATAACGATCTGTCCAGCCTCGTAGTTCTCTGTTCCCTCAGATGAAACTGTGATCTCAGTCTCACCGACAGCCTTGACTGTCACACGTCCTGTCTCAGGATCTACCTCTGCCACCTCTGGTGCAGATGATGCAAATGTAAGTGTACCCTGTCCTGTAACCTCGAGATCAAATGGCTCTGCATTTTCAAGAACCTCGATCTCAGTCTTTTCTGTAGTTATCGTCTTTGTAGACTTATTTATCTCGAACTCGCCCTGAATTGTACCAGAGAACTTACCAGTTCCCTTTACTGTACAAGTACCCTTTCCGGCATTTACGTTATCACTGTATGTAACCTCATAGCTGCTTGGATCAAGCTTCTTGTCATTTACATATACGGTAACTTCCGGTGTGAGCTCCTCTCCAGTGTACTCTGCGTCTGCTATCTCAAGCTTTGTATTGTCCTCAGTGAGTGCTGTCACTGCCATGATCTTGTACCATGCAGTTCTTCCACCTCTTGATGTGATCCTGCACACAACATCATTTGTCAGGTTGATCTTGGCTGAAAGTCCGTCAACCACAACATAATGGCCATCCGCAGTTGTCTTGTATGTCATGTCAAGCTTTACAAGATCTGCGCTCTCCGGCAATACAACACCGACCTCAAATGGATCAGCCTTTGTTCCTGTTCCATTCAGAACCTCTCCATTTGCCTTGTATGTGTAGATAGAATTCCAATTCTCATCGGTTTCTGTCTCTGTGGTAAATGTTATCTCTGTTCCATCTATTGTCATGGACTCAAATGTAGGAAGTCCTGAGAATGATGCTGCTACATCTGCTCCTGTGAGCTCATAGTGAAGCTCGATAGTGTCGTTGTCCTTTGCATCCAGTGAACCAAGCCCACCGTTGTCAAAGTCGTCTCCGTTGTATGACAGCATCCATCCTGACATTGAGTAGTCAGCAACTGATGCAAGTCCGTTTACAGATACGATATATGGGCCATAAGCTGACTCCTGAATATCGTAGGCTATTCCGGCATTATCCAGTGCACGCTTTACAGCGTCAACCGCGGAAGCTGCCTCAACCTTTGTGTTCTCAAGGATAACTCCATCCTTTGATGCACCATTTATTCCGGCTGCACTTGCTGTGTAGTCATATACACCTATGTTGAAGATAGTAACTCCGTCAATTACAGTTCTTACCTTCTTGTATGTCTCTACAAATTCTCCATCTTCTGCTGTCAGAGGAACATTTGCCATGATCTCTGCTGCAGGTGCCACGTTCAAGATGGCCTCTCCGTCATTGATCTTGGTAACTGTGTCAACTGTGAGCTTCTTGACTGCCTCTATATTAGCAGCCGATACATATGAAGCCTGATCCTCTGTGATGCTCTCATCTGCTGCGGCTGTGCATGAATATGCAGATCCTGATATTGTCAGATCCTCTGAATAGCCTGCAAATACGCCTGTTGTGGCTGTGTCGCTGCCATTTACAGTTCCTGCGCTGTAGCAGTCTGTGATCTCCACGCCTGCGTCATTTGACGTATTACCCTTGAAAACACCTGCAATACCGCCTGCATTTGTCTGGCCTGTGATCGTTCCTGCATTGTAGCATGAAATGATCTTGCATCCAGGATCCTGTGGATAGTATTCATTGTGGCTTCCGAGTATTCCACCAACATTTGTCTTGGCTGTGATGTCACCATAGTTTGTCGAATTCTGTACGCAGATATTTCGGCTGCTCATAGATCCTATGATTCCGCCGACGGTACCACCGTTTTCTGCCTTAATAGTTCCATGATTTACACAGTTCTCAATCACTGTGTTGCTTATTTTGTTCGTGTTACAGTATCCTACCAGACCACCTATCGAAGCTGATGTATTTGTGCCTGTGTAAGTGATATTTACTTTAGATGTACAACCTGCTACTCTTGCCGGTGCATCTGTGGTTCCCTGATACAGGTATCCCACAACCGCTCCTGCTGCAGTCTTGGTGCTCATGATGATAGTTCCCTCTACTGTGAGGCTGCTGATCCTTGCACCCGCCTGTCCAAATATTCCTGAGTAGCCTATATCATTCTGATACAGATTGCTGATAGTATGTCCCTGGCCGTCAAATGAACCCATGTATATGGCACCCGATGTACCTATTGGTGTCCAGCTATATCCTGCAAGGTTGATATCCGCTGTGAGCACTGCATTTATGTCGACCTTCTTATTGACATTTACCTCATTTTCAAACCAGTACAGCTCTGCACCTGTGCTGATCTGGTATACTCCGTCAACCTGTTCGGGCTCGGTCTTGCTCTCGCCATCCCAAGCAGTTGCACTTGACGCTGTGAGGCTGATGGTCTGTGACATCTCGCCGGAAGTATCCTCCGGGATCTCAAATGTTCCCTCGGCATACATGTATCCAGCACACTTCATAGTGTAATTGTACTGTCTGCCTGCAAGACCATCGAAGCTGCCGTCCTTTACTGTTACGGCATTTCCTTCAGTATCCTTTATGCTTACCTTATATCCTTCTACTGCTTCGTTTGTAGCACCATCCACTACATCAAGCTTTACCTGGACAAAGTCTGTCTTTGCCAGCTTAAATGACATATCCGGGAGACTTCCAAGGTATGCCACACGTACGCTTGCTGCCATCTGTACAGGCTTTCCTGTTGCATGGCGAACCTCTCTGTGTGAACCGTATGGCGAACCAAATCCGCCCTCATACAGAACTCCGCTCAGCGTGTACTCGTCACCTGCAAAATACTGAGGTATCTTGACTGTAACTGTCTGGGCAGCAGGATATGATGCAAATGCATACTGGTTGCTTGCTCCTGAGAATTCATTTCCCTCACCATCTGACAGTTTTATAGTTCCGGCCATGTTGTAAATTCCTGCAAGCTTGTTGGCCGGAATATACAGACCGTCGTATGCCTTCTTGCCATCCTCTGTACGCTTACCATATGAAACCTCTATGGTATCACCGGCTCTGAGTTCATCTGCTGAGATCTCGTCACCATCAGCGTTCTTATATGTGTATGATACCGGGACTTCCTTTGCACGTACTACCTGATATGTGCTAACTCCGTCCTTTGTCACCTTTATTATGTTTGATCCCTCTGTGAGACCGCTTACAGTGTAGCTTCCATCATCATTCTTCTTGACATCTGCTGTTGTAAATCCACTGTATGTAAGCTTGTTTCCCGTGATCTGTGGATGAAGAACTGATACTGCCACTCCATCCTCCGGTGTAAATGTGTACTCTGCACCGGCTGCTCCCTCAAGATAATACAGAACATCGATCTGTGCATCCAGATTGTCTACAGCAGTCTTAGCAGTCTCTGTGTTGCGTCCTGCATTTAATGTCATATTTGTCTGAATGTCTGAGCCGTCATTTCCTACAGTGAATACGACTACACCTGTGTTTTCAGGCCAGATCGCACTGAAGAATGAACCGCCCATACCAGGCTTGTTGATCTCTGCATCATAGGTTACGAGAAGTATCGCTGTTCCCTCTGACTTTGCCTCGATCTCTGCTATCTCTGAATGCTCGCCAGGTACAACGCTGATCACATCACTTGATGGGTTACCATTCTCATCGATAACTGTGTAGTGATAATCAGGCTCTGCTGATTTTGCATTCATGATACCCTCTATAGCCTGCCAGTTACGGAAGCACTCAAGGTGATACTTGTCACCCTTCTGCATTGACACATAGCCCTTCTCATTGGATGTCATGTAAATATCTGCGACATCTGAGCTGTTGGCTGACATGTCATGTACAACTGTGCCAGGGCCATATGTGCTGTCGCCGATGTACATATCCTCGGCTGTTACCTTGTACTCAGCATCTGTGGTTGTGGAGAACCAGTTCCAGTATGTCACTCCCTCTCCACCAGTTACACGGTAGTAATATGTGATACCACTTCCAAGCTTATACTTGTATGTGTCATATCCGGCATCCTTGCTGTCTATCTTGATGCCAGCCTCATCCTTATATATATAGTATGTTGAAAGTGTACCAACTCTGAGCTCAGTTCCCTCTGGAACTGTGAACTCTACTGTCTTTGCCGCTGCAAGGGCTACTGAATAACCGTAGCTTCTGTTGGATGTAAGTGTGTTTGACACAGTCTTAGAGATATAGTCATCTGCTCTATCTCCAACCGGATCATATGTCACTGACACCATATCAGCATAGTAGAACAGTCCTGCATACTTTGCCCAGGAGTCATCTGACCCCTCCCTGGTCTTTACAAACTCTGCATGTCTGTCCACATTGTCAGGAGACATAACCTTACCTGTGACGGTATAGTCAACGTCTTCCTTCCAATATTTTTTGTTGCCATCTACAGTGTCATAACCTGTACATGCTATATCTGTGATGCTGTATATGCTGTATGACTGCTGTGGATCGTCTGTGACTACGAGATCTATGGATCCCATATCTGTCTTCTCGTCACCGCTCTTCTGATATGCTGACAGACGGTATGTACCCGGCTCAAGCTCAAGGGTATACTTGCTGCCATCAGGCTCTCCAACTTCAATCTCATTGCCCTCTGAATCAGTCAGAGTCATGTAAGGAGCAGAATAATTCATGGTTACAGATACTGTATTTCTCTTGTCGCCCCTGATCTTCTTCTCAACTGCCTGAACCTCATCTGCAGTTGCAGTGAGATCTGTCATGACCGCCTGAACCTCTTCACGTAGAGCCTCGTCCTTAGCTATCTCATCTGCATGCTCTGCATAGAGCACATAGAGCTCTGTCTTGTCCTGAGTCTCATAGTATGCATACTCAGAGTCAAATGTATTCTTATCCGGATTGTAGCCATATCCCAGATCTGCGCCATAATCTGCGAGTGTGAACTGCCAACGGATAACGTGTGTATTGTCTACTCCGGCTGCAGAATCTACCTGATATTCTCCTGCGCCGACATTTCCCATTATATTGTCAACTGTGTTCATCCAGCCAGACATGCTGAAATAATCAAACTGGCCAAGATCTTTTCCAGTCTTGTCCTTAAGCTCAAGTGCCTTTCCATTCTTCTTCTGATAAGCATCCTTAAGCTCCTGTGGAACATTTGCAGCTCCCTTATCAATGCCCTTTACGTTGGCAAGATAATAACTGGAACTGTTGTATTTGTCTGTTCCTGAAGGTTCTGTTTCAAGTCCCTCTTTCTTGAAAAACGCGTAAGTTGCCTGTGATACGGTAAGCTTAGACAGGTCGATGTCTATGCCTTCCTCTTTCCAGACTTCACCGATCTCTTTGTAGGACATTCTCTCTGGCTCGATATAGAATCCCTGGCCAAGAGTAAATCCCTCAAGAGACAGCACAACGTACTCAGTGCTGTAATCAACTTCGCCATCACTCTCTGCGGCGGCAGCCTGAACATAGCCCCAGCTTGCATTTGAAGCAAATGGTGCCACTAAAACTGCGCATGCCAATAAGAATGAAAGCATCAATGTCCTGATTCGTTTCATCTCCTATTTTCCTTTCTTTATTTAATTGTAGGTTATAAAGCAGGGAATATGTATTCTGCTTTTCCCACGCCCAAAAGCTAACAGATGAACTGTCGTGTCATCCGCATCCGGGTACTCCGCATATCCCGGCTGTCTGTGTCTGTCAGACGCCGTCACGCGGCCGGAAATCTCATAAAATCTGCGGGCATTCTGACTGAAAGACACAAGTCTTAACACAGTAATGGCGGTTGCACCGGAATCTCACCGAATTTCCCCCTGATCGGATGCTTTTCAGGACGGCATCCGAGCAGATTTTCACTATGAAATCACAGGGTTTATAGTAATTGTGAATCGGGTAATTGTCAACTCCAAGCCATGATAACATCAAAAAAAGATTATCAGGGAGGATGAAGTTCGACTCTACAGGATCATGGATATATCACTGAACCGTACACTCGGTCAGAGAATGTTCGGTCTCGGAACTATCAAATGCTGCTCAGCAGACAAGACTCTCGGAGATTTCGAGATCAAAAACATCAAGAAATCGAAGGATGTCAAAGAGATGCTATCAGAGATGGTTGAGGAAGAGAGAAACCGCAAGAAAGTCACAAGCCGGGTATCCCTATTTTATAGAGATATCCGGCTTTTCTTCTAACTTTTATTCTGATTACTTTTTAGTTACGGAAGCCAGCTTATTCTGACCTCTTTGAGCTGTCCTGTTGTATCGTCAAACTCAAATGTATAGCCGCTGCTTCCCATATAAACCTCAGAATCTGCACTGTACTTGACTATCTTGCCATCTACTTCTGCATTCTCACTGCACTTTTCAAGCAACTGGTCTTTAGTGATAGTTGTAGGGAATGAGAAGTTCACCTGCTTTGCGCCGTCAAGCATCATCTCACTGATCTCCGCATTCATGCCGGCATCATAATCCGGGTTTGGCACAAAAAGGTGTGAATACCTTACATATGAGAGAACGCAATCCTCTGCCTTCTGCTCACTGTCAGTAAAGTTGCCAAACATAAACTGCATCGTTACGTAGTCATTGATTTCTGCTGTGTATCTGTCAGTTTCGTAATTTTTATTTACATTGTTGCCACTGTTATTGAGAGAATTCTGCTCAAATGGTATTCCACCGTCTATAAGATCCTTCAAGGTGGACTCACCTAAAGTGAATTTCTTTCCATTATATACAAATGACCTATTGTCAAGATCTGCGTAATTCTCGCTGAGTCCCGATGCCAATGTGAAATCCTCATATACAGGCATTGTAAATTCTGTGGATTCCTCACTGTCATCACTGTAATCGGTTTCATCTGCATATGAATCATCATATTCAGCATCACCTGTATCCTCAGCCTCAGTTTCCTCCTCTGTTGCCACTTCTGTTTCAGTTACCTGCTCTGTTGACTCCGTCTCTCTGGTGGATTTGCCATCATTTCCACATCCAACTATAGAAATTCCCATCACCACCGTGATAAGTCCTGCAATCAACATTTTCCTGTTCCTCATATAATAATCCTCCTTAAAACCTAGTGGCTTTATTATTGAGAATGTCACTATATTTTATCAAGCCGTAATCGGTTGCAACCAGGCAACTATGGGTAGCAAACCAGAATTATAGGGATTTTCGTCACTTTTTTGCAATCTATAGTGCTTATTTCTCCGTAATGTTCATGAAACTATAATAAGTGTCTCTGTCCATGGCATCCGGATTATCATCGGCAAATCCGCTGACTGTATATATGTTCCCATCCTTCAGATCAGCATATGCATTAAAATAGTATGTGATATTTCTCTTGCCGTCCTTTATATATAAGGTCGAATATGTGTAGTAATAAAATGTCACACCATTTACCTCACACTGACCTTCCTCTGTTACCTTTGATATTCCGGCCCCGGTCTTTCTGTCTGCCATATCAGATGCTGTCATCCAACTATACGGTACGATCGAAGTCACAACCGTGATCTTATCACCGTCTGAATAGTATGTCTTACCTGACAAATCCTCATTCTGAAGGCTGTAATTTTCAGGGATTTCATATGACACGGTAGTATCTCCATTCACGACACTGTCCACTACTCCCGTCTCCATAGCTTCGTCCTCCTGCCAGTATGAGCCTGTCATATCATTTGTCTCATCTGTGGGAACGGCCCCCGCAACAATAGCCACAGCTTCATCGGCAGCCTTCTCATATACCTCAGCTCTCTCCGACCCGCTCAGCGCATCTATATCTATCTCATCAAATCTTATCGAAGTAAAGAAACGCTGCCCTTCCCCGGCATCACATATAAGCTGATAAAAATATGATCTGTCGAACTTCGCACCTCGTTCATTTGCAAGACTCGCTATGTATCTGATATATTCCTTCCCCTGTATCTCGAACTTCTCAGGCTCCAGCTCCATCACATAACCTGCGTCCTCAATATTTTTCTTGCGCTGCTCTCTGTTGTCCCAGAAATCCGCCATCGTCTTATTCTCCACATCGATCTGTATCAGATAATCATCACAGCTTCTTATATTAAGGCAGCCACTCTCATGTATGATTGCCAGTCCTACCGGCTTCACAGAGAAGGCATATCCCTTGAACACTATATGCCAAGGCTCTGTCTCATCGTCAGCTATTTTATTTCCATCCTGTTCAGTTTCACTTTTTTCTTCCGTCTTCCGCGCACTGTTCAGATCAATAACGCCCATAAACTCAAGAGCGACAAATGCAGCTCCCGCCAGTATGCATGCTATTACGATCGCGCAGACAATTTTTTTACATTTTTTCATCGGCTGTCTTATCCTCAAGTATGATCTGAAGTGTATCTTCTTTCTTCATCCTTCTTATCTCAAGCCCAATGAGGATCAGAAGAATAATAAACACCAGCATGACAAATGATGCGGCAACTATGGTTGATGTCTTGTAATTCAGAAACAGTCCATTACCGTCCGCCCCTGTGTACAACTGTATGTAATCTCCATCTCGTATCCCCGGTACATCAAGCCACACAGTATCCATGATCTTTCGGCCATTGTCATCCAAATATGCCAGATCAGCTTTTGTATACTGCTGATACACCTTCTCCACGCGCACATTTCCGTTCTTATCTGAATGGCTGATCCACTCGTTCCTCACAAACAGCACCGCCACCACAATTACACAGAAAACGCATATGGCTGCCATCACGCAAAATAATATTTTCAATCTGGCAAGCCTGCCTTTTCCCCTGAGATTCTTCAGATGGACAGCATTATTCGCTGAAGTCCCATCCCCGGACACCTCTTCCGGCGCCTCCGGCTCATCACCCTTTCCATATATAAGTTCTCCAACCTGTACATCCAGAATCTCACATATACACACAAGCCTGTCCAGATCAGGATACGCCTTATCCCTCTCCCACTTGGACACAGCCTGTCTGCTGACTCCCATCTTTTCCGCAAATTCCTCCTGATTCAGCCCGGCTTTCTTCCGGTACTCCTGAATCCTGGATCCTATAAGCAGCATTTGTTTTCCTCCTTATCTCCATCTGTTATACTGTTTTTTTCAAACAATTAATCCATGCTTTTGCCAAAGTTATATGCCCCTCTTTTGTAGGGTGTGATCCGTCTAATGTTTCATAACGTAAATTCTGTGATGCCAGATCTGCAACTTCAATTCCCGCAATTTCTGCAGCAATTTTTATTGCCGCATTGTATTCATATATCGATACACCAGCCCATTTATGTGGAAATTTCCAACTATTATCGCCTTTCATATAACTTTCCATCAATGTCCCGCATATAATTCTGCTTTTCGGATAATTCATCTTTATCTTTTGCAACATATTATAATAGGACGAGAAAAATGAAGGGCTTCCCAACTTATCATTTGTAATATGAACACCGTTTCCAAAATCATTAAACCCTAAATATATTAGAATCATATCAGGTGTGTACTGCTCTGTATGCAAATTTGATGTACGCTGATCACAATTTCCACTAGGGAATTTTTCACCTGTAACCTTACTTCCAGAATAAGAATTATTAACACAAATGTAGGCGTTAATGAACTGGTTTACCTTTGCCCACCATGTATCATATACCGATGTCATGTCATTTCTTAAAGAGTTGTACTCATCATAAAACACCTTATATCCAATCGGATTATATCCTGAATATGTACTTATAGAATCACCCAAAATAGATACAAATTTTACTTTATTTTTCATTGAAGTCCCCTCTACTTTCCTCTCTTCTTCAAAGTTTCTCGACGTTCTATTTTCATATACTTAACTCATCCACTATACTTGAATTAGATGCTCTTAATCAATCTATTCCCGAATATTCGGATTGACATTCAACTTTTATTATAGTATTATCATCACATAAAGAAATGGGGTTTTTGTCGTGTACAGCCTTATGGCTCAATCGGGTTGCTCGTTTCTTTTTTTATGTCTAAAATATCATATAAATATAATTGCAATAAAACAACCACATTATAACATTCATATTGTTAATAAGTTCTTTTAGAGAATTGGCAATTGGCTTATCTTCCACTTCTCCATCTATATCCATATTTTTCTTCAAATACAGACAAATCTGTTTCATCTTTCCTCTTAACAAGAAATACACCCTTATCAATTTCCTTTTTAATACCATCACAAATAGTACTAAAATCTTCATTTGAGTAATAATTAGGATATTGCTTCGTTTTTTCAAAATAATTTTGAATAGTTTCTCTCATGTCTACATACCTCAATTTAATAAATCTTGTAACAGTAAAAGGTGTTAGGTGTTACAGATCCGCCATGAGAAGCCATTTCCAGATTGGTACGACCTCTATATCTATACCGTCATATTCAAGATTTGTCTTGCGTGCAAGACAAAAACATAATTAAATTGTTCTCTATTAAAGATAGTATATACAGTTGCACCTGTAAAGTATTCCACCCATATCCGCAATTAACATTCTCAACATCGTGCGAATCTCACCACTAAAAAACACCCCACAGCCACCGAAGCCATGAGGTGCAAATCATCTCAGCCCATACCATTCTTCACCAAATTTTTCATAAATTTGAACCGCTGACGGATCATCAAGTCTCTCTGTAATACCTGTTTCTGATTCAAGGAAAACAAACTCTTCATTGTCATCTATAACCCGAATTCCATATAATTGCTTTAACGGATAATCCATGATAGTTGTCCCTTCCGTTTTACGCTCTGAATCAATATTAACATGATACAAATATTCCTTTTCAATCGATTCGAACGGTGCCTGTCCATACAATCCGTAAATATGTTTTTTCCCTTTTGTATCAATAAAATAGCCTTCGACATATGGCTCAGAATAAGAAGATACCGACATGATAAATACTATTTTCTGTTTCTCCAAAAGATTATCAACATCATACTCAAAACGCCCTCCCGGCATAATGCAATCCACTACTTAGTTAGTCTATTCTTAACCTAATCGGCCCTGCGCATTTTCACGATTGTTTCGACCATTGTTTCATTTTCCAAGGGCAATTCTTTCACTTCTGTCCCATTCACTGGAACGGGGAAGTTGAAGATAATCTTCCTGATCCAGTTGCCATCCGGCTGCCTTTCCGGGAACAACTCGATTCGCTCGATAAATGCCCGCATAAATTCTTTTCGCTCCACCTCGGAGGCGGCTTCATAGACCTGATCGAACGCCAACAGTAAGCGATAGATGTTGTCGCCAGAAATTTTCTCCTGTCGGATACTCCGTATCTGGCTTTGCACATCGTCAATCTGGACTT
>ULOD01047385.1_pt1 | contig 23788 bp, 17 predicted proteins | sample 1952351 | NCBI WGS metagenome assembly ULOD01 (sample SAMEA4835596, study PRJEB28245) | human gut metagenome | biome: gut microbiome; material: fecal sample | place: Denmark | collected 2008 | reverse complement strand
AATTATGGCTGTCATCATAATAGGTCATAGTTCCGATACCTGCACAGCTGTCACGAACCCACGCACCGAGGAGATATACTCCAACGGTATTTTTAATCGGTAAAACGGTTTTATTTTCGGTTTTGCCGTTTCTATCAATTTCAACAGTAATTTCATTGCCGTTTGATTTTTCAATTTCAGACTTTAATTCTTCATTTGTGCTGATTTTTGTATTATTTACTTTCTTTATAATATCGTTTACTTTAAGTCCGCCGTCTTTTGCGGGGCAAACATATTTTTCACCGTCATAGTAGCTTTCGAGCTTGATTATCATTGCTCCGTTAGCATAAAATTTTACTCCGAAAGCCTCACCGCCAATGTAAACCTCATTTTTATCATCAGCGGCATAAGGCGAAAAAGTCGAAACAGTAAATAATAATGTGAAAATCAGGGCAACTGATATAATTTCTTTAAATTTTCGCAAAAAATTCACCTTCTTTCCGTTGCCTTTATTATGATTTGCATTTATAATATAGATTAGTGCGTTGATGAAAATATTAAAAATGTTACTGGCAGAGGATTTTCCGAAAAGGCGATAAACAGCCGTGCATTGTAAATTATTTTCTGAAATTATATCATTTTCTTATTATGAGGTATATATGGAAAACACAAATTCTAACCTTGTCGGTCTTACCGATTCCGAAGTTCAAAAGCGTATAGATGAAGGAAAGGTAAATATTTCAACTAATATTAAAACCAAATCAATCAAAAGAATATTTTGTGATAACATTTTTACGCTTTTCAATCTTATAAATGTAATTTTGCTTGCGGCATTGATTTTTGTGGGTTCACACAAGAATATGCTTTTTATCGGTGTTGTTATCGCAAATATAATTATAGGTATAGTTCAGGAAATTCGTTCCAAAATAAGCGTTGACAAGCTGACTATTTTGTCTGAGAAAAAAATCAATGTTCTCAGAAACGGTAAAATTGCAGAAATAAGTAAAGATGAGATTGTTCTTGATGATATTCTTGTGCTTTCAAGAGGGAGCCAGATTCCTGCCGACTGCATTGTGTGCGACGGTAGCTGCAGAGTCAACGAAAGTTTGCTTACAGGCGAATCAAATCTCATTGAAAAAAATGTCGGAGATGAACTTCTCTCGGGCAGTTTTATTGCGGCAGGAAAATGCTATGCTCAGGCTGTAAAGGTCGGAGCCGATTGCTATGCCGCAAAGATAAATAACGAAGCCAAATATATTAAAAAAGTAAATTCTCAGATTATGGAGTCATTCAATTTCATTATCAAAATCTGCACATTTGTACTTTTCCCGATTGGCATTGCATTTTTTATTCGACAATTCACCCTGCCCGATGCAACATTGCAGTCTGCTGTAATCAGCACTGTTGCGTCGCTTGTCGGTATGATTCCAAAGGGAATGATTCTTCTTACAAGTTCTGTTCTCGCAGTATCAATTATCAGACTTTCATCTAAAAAGGTGCTTGTACAAGAAATGTATTGCATTGAAACACTTGCAAGAGTTGATGTGCTTTGTCTTGATAAAACGGGAACGCTTACAACAGACGAAATGACGGTAACAGGTGTCATTCCGTTTGGGGCTGATGAAAATAAAATTAAGAAGGCACTTTCTTCAATTGTAAAAGCGTCTGATGAACTGAATGCAACTTTGTATGCACTGCGTGACTATTCGGATTCCGTTTCACCGTATGAGTGCAGTAAATTCTGCGATTTTTCCTCCGAAACAAAATGGTCGGGCGGTGCATTTGAAAACGGCAAATCCTACATAGTCGGTGCGACTGAATGTATTTTAAAAAGCAGAGAAAAGTATTCCGAGGTGTATTCTGAGATTGAAAAGATAAATCAAACCGTCAGAATCCTTGTTCTTGCCGAAAGCGATAGTGAACCGGACAAAGACTCATTGCCTGATGATTTAAAACCGCTTGCACTCATTCTTATCAAGGATAAACTTCGTGATAATGTAAATGAAACGGTAAAATATTTTAAGGAACAGGGTGTCACCTTAAAGGTAATTTCAGGCGACAGCGTTAAAACTGTTAAAAATATTGCAATTGATACAGGGATCGAGGGTGCAGAAAATGCAATTGATATGTCAACCGTGACAACAGATAAAGAGCTTGAAGATGCGGCAGAGCGTTGTAATGTGTTTGGCAGAGTAACTCCGGCTCAAAAGAAAAAGCTTGTGGTTGCCCTTAAAAAGCACGGACATTCGGTTGCTATGACAGGTGACGGAGTAAATGATGTTCTCGCACTCAAAGAGGCGGATTGCTCCGTAGCTATGGCGTCAGGCAGTGATGCCGCACGAAATGTGTCACAGCTTGTACTTGTCAATAATGACTTTGGCGCAATGCCGAGCGTTGTGGCAGAGGGCAGACGAACAATCAATAACCTTGAACGAAGCTCTGCACTCTATCTTGTAAAGACGATTTATTCGGTTATACTCTCAATTTTCTTCATATTCTTCCGCACAGGATATCCCTTTGAACCGATACAGCTTACGCTTGTCGGTGCATTAACGGTTGGATTGCCATCATTTGTTCTCGCACTTCAACCGAATAAAGATATAGTAAAAGGTAATTTCACCGTAAATATAATAGCAAGATCACTCCCAACAGCTTTTTGTATTTCGGCAGATACAATATTACTCGCAATTTTAAAGTATATGACAGATATGCCACAGGCACAGTTTTCAACTCTCTGCGTATATCTTACTGCATTTTCATGTATGTTGCTTGTAATCAGATTATCAATCCCGTTCAATCCGCTCAGAGCCGTTATGGTCATCGGATGTTCCGCAGGAATAATAATCGGTTCAATCTTCTTCGGCGGATTGTTCTCACTTGCACCGCTTACATTTGAAAACATCATATTGCTTGTAATCTTTGCTGTAGGCACATTTGTTGTATTTAATATATTCTACAATATAGCACAGCACTATATAGAAAAATTCAAAAAGGAAAGTCATCTTAAACTGACTGCAAAAAGAAATGCAAATAAACAAAAACGCTGAAAAATTAATCAGACAACTGAATAATCAAGGCTATGAGGCTTTTATAGTAGGCGGTTGTGTTCGTGATTATCTTCTCGGATTGACTCCGCATGATACAGATATTTGTACAAACGCTTTGCCCGAGCAGACAAAAAAATGCTTTGAGGCTTATCGTACGTTTGATACAGGTATCAAACACGGCACAATTTCCGTTGTATGCGGCGGTGAAGTCTATGAAATCACAACCTACCGTATTGACGGTGATTATTCCGATAACCGTCATCCGGACAGCGTAAGCTTTACACGAAACATAAACGAAGATTTGCAACGCCGTGACTTTACGGTAAATGCAATGGCATATAACGCTGAATACGGTCTTGTCGATCCATACGGCGGTAAAAATGACCTTAAAGATAAAGTTATCCGTTGTGTCGGAAATCCCGATACACGCTTTAACGAGGATGCTCTGCGAATCTTGCGGGCATTACGCTTTGCCTCTGTTTACGGATTTTCAATTGAAGAGAACACATCAAAGTCTATATTTAAAAATGCAGACTTGCTAAAAAACATTGCAACAGAGCGTGTGACTTCGGAATTTCTAAAGCTCATCTGCGGTAAGGATGCCGTAAAAATTCTTGACGCTTACCGAGAAACTATTGCTGTTATTATCCCTGAAATTACCGTTATGTTCAATTTCAATCAGAACAACATTCATCATTCGTATGATTTGTGGCAACATACCCTGACTGCACTCGGTACAATTGAACCGAAACCCATACTTCGTATGACAATGCTTCTGCATGACATCGGCAAGCCTTCTGTTAAAACCACCGACAACAGCGGTCAATCGCATTTTCAGGGACATCAGCTTGAAAGTAAAAAAATTACAGACAAAATTCTGCACAGACTAAGATTACCGTCTGATTTTATTAACAAAACTCTTCTGCTGATTGAATATCATGATGTCCGTTTTAACGGCAGTAAAAAGCTTATGAAAAAGGTTATGAATGTACTCGGCACAGACCTTACAAAACAGTTGTTAGAGGTTGAATACGCCGATATATCTGCACAGTCTGAATATCAGCGAGAAGAAAAACTCGGATATCTTGAAACGGCTAAAACACATCTTAATGAAATAATCAAAGATAACGAATGTTTTAAGCTGAGTCAGCTTGATATCAACGGCAAAGATGTTTTAAACCTTGGCGTAAAAGAGGGAAGAGATGTTGGAAATATTCTCGATTATTTGCTAATGCTTGTGGTAGATGCAAATGTTCCAAACAAAAAATCAATTCTCATATCAAAAGCCAAAGAATATATTTACGGTAATCAAATAAATAAGTAATTAAAAAAAGAGGATTTCAGCGAAAACTGAAATCCTCTGATTTTTGTTTAAAATTAAAGAACCTTTGATAAAAATTCCTTTAAACGGTCGTCCTGCGGATTATTGAAGAACTCCTGCGGATTGTTCTTTTCTTTGATAACACCGTCGTCAATAAATACAACATCGGTTGCAACTTCCTTTGCAAAGCCGATTTCGTGAGTAACAACAACCATTGTCATACCTGCCTTGGCAAGCTCTTTCATAACATCAAGAACTTCGCCGACCATTTCGGGGTCGAGTGCAGATGTCGGCTCGTCAAAGAGGAGAACATCGGGATTCATCGCAAGCGCTCTTACAATTGCAATACGCTGTTTCTGACCGCCTGAAAGCTGATTCGGATATGCGTTTGCCTTTTCGGCAAGTCCTACACGCTCCAAAAGATCCATAGCGTCTTTTTTAGCCTCATCTTTGCTCTTGCCAAGAAGCTTGATGGGAGCCATTGTAAGGTTGTCAATAACAGTCTTGTGGGGGAAAAGGTTAAACTGCTGGAACACCATTCCCATTTTTTGACGGTGAACATTTATATTAACCTTAGGATCCGTGATATCGGTACCCTCAAAGAAAATGTGACCGCCTGTCGGTTCTTCAAGTCTGTTAAGGCAACGGAGAAAAGTTGATTTACCCGAGCCTGACGGACCGAGAACAACAACTACATCGCCTTTAAAAATGTCAATATCAATACCTTTAAGAACCTGAATATCCTTACCGAATGATTTTTCAAGTCCTCTTACGGAGATTAATGCGTTATCTTTCACTCTTTTTCAATCTCCTTTCAAATCTTCTGAGGATGTACGAAAGCACAAGTACAATTACAAGGTAAATCAATGCAACCGTAATAAGCGGGAAGAATGCCTCGTAAGTTCTTGAACGAATCATATTACCAATATATGTGATATCTGCAAGTGCAACATAACCTGCAACCGAAGTTTCTTTGAGAAGTGTAATAATTTCATTGCCGAGTGCAGGAAGAACATTTTTAATTGCCTGCGGAAGAACGACCATTGTCATTGTCTGTCTGTTGTTAAAACCGAGTGAACGGCTTGCCTCAGTCTGACCGATGTCAACAGCCATAATGCCCGAACGAACAATTTCTGCAACATAAGCGGCAGAGTTCATGCCAAATGCAATGATTGCGGCAAAGATACCGTTTCTTACAGATGCAAGAATAATGTAATACATAATCATCAACTGAACTACAACAGGTGTGCCTCTGATAACAGTAATGTAGATGTTGCAAATCACATTAAAGAATTTCAGAACACAATCACCGAAGCTCCTGCATTTTCTCTTTCCAAGCTGAATATCGTGAGTAGCTCTTACAAGAGCAATGACAAAACCGATAATAACACCGATAATACCTGCAAATAATGTAATTTCAAGGGTTACAAGCAAACCGCTTAAAAGCTGCTGCCATCTGTTATCTGTGATGAATGTGTTTTTAAAGCTTTCACCGAGATTGCCGAACAAACTGCCCGATGCGCTGTCGTTTACGATAATAACCTGAGTTGTGTTTGCATATGAAGTTGAAAAGTCGATATTTTTTCTTCTTTCCGGTGTGTCGGTCATACCCGCCATACCGAAATCGTCTTTGCCTGTCTGAACAGCAGTGATAACAGAATCAAATTCCATATCATCAATAACAAGTTTTTTACCGAGCTTGTCACAGATTGCTGTAGCCATCATCGGATCAAGACCGACAATTTTACCGCCTTCAACATATTCATACGGTGGAAAAGCAGCGTTCGTAGCCATATGAAGTTCACCGTCATACTTGATATCCTTAGGTGATTCGTAGGGTACGGTATCGGTGTTGCCCTCTATGTAGTAGCTTTTGATTTTGTCAAGAACTCCCTCGTCTTTAAGCTCTGCAAGAGCTTTGTCGATTTTTTCGGTGAGTTCATGATTTTCCTTTGAAATGCAGATTGCATACTGCTCTTCTGCAAAAGGTTCATCAAGAATTTTTAGTCCTGCATTTGCTTTTACAAATTCCTTTGCCGGTTCACTGTCAATTACAACACAGTCGATTTTATTCTGTGTAAGAGCTACGATAGCGTCGGCACCCTTGCTGTAACGCATAACCTTGGTGCCGTCAGCCTCATAGTCAGATACAAAAGTATCGCCTGTTGTACCATTCTGAACACCTACGGACGCTCCTTTGATATCATCGGCAGTCTTAATTTCCTTAACCGATGAATCACCGCATCCGGTGAACAGAAAAACAGTAGAGAACAGCATTGAAATCAGTACCAATAAAGTAACTGTCTTTTTCATTGTTTTCCTCTTTTTCTTTCTCTTAAAATATTTATTTGCAAATCTTTATCAGATTCTTGCAACGCCTGATTCAATTGCAGCCTTCTTAACAGCCTCAGCAACAGTTTTGCCGATTCTCTTGTCAAATGCCTCGGGAAGAATATAATCTGCATTAAGTTCTTCATCGCTCACGAGTGAAGCAATTGCAAAAGATGCGGCAACCTTCATTTCTTCGTTAATATCGCTTGCACGGCAGTCGAGAGCACCTCTGAAAATACCCGGAAAAGCAAGTACATTGTTAATCTGGTTAGGGAAGTCGCTTCTGCCTGTACCTACAACAGCCGCACCTGCCTTCTTGGCACTGTCAGGCATAATCTCAGGAGTCGGATTAGCCATGGCAAAAAGAATAGGATCTTTAGCCATTGACTTAACCATTTCTTCGCTTACGCAACCTGCGGCAGAAATTCCGAGGAATACATCAGCACCTTTCATTGCATCTGCAAGCGAGCCCTCAAGGTGAGAAAGGTTAGTAATTTCAGCCATTTCCTGTTTAACAGCGTTAAGTCTTGGATCACCCTTGCAGATAATGCCCTTACTGTCGCAAAGCGTAATGTCCTTTACACCCATATTAAGAAGGTGCTTTGCAATTGCAATCCCTGCCGCACCTGCACCGTTCATAACAACCTTGATTTCGTCAAGTTTCTTGTGAACAAGCTTGAGTGAGTTGATAAGACCTGCTGCAACAATAACGGCTGTACCGTGCTGGTCATCGTGGAAAATCGGAATATCGCACTTCTCTTTGAGCTTCTTTTCAATTTCAAAGCATCTCGGAGCGGCAATATCCTCAAGATTGATTCCGCCGAATGAACCGCTGATAAGGTAAATTGCGTTTACAATTTCGTCAACATCCTTGCTCCTTACGCAAATAGGAAATGCGTCAACATCGCCAAACTCCTTAAAAAGCGCACATTTGCCCTCCATAACTGGCATACCTGCCTCAGGACCTATGTCGCCAAGACCGAGAACAGCTGTACCGTCGGTTACAACGGCAACAAGGTTGTTCCTTCTTGTGAGTTCAAAAGACTTGTCATAGTCCTTCTGAATTTCAAGACACGGTTCTGCAACACCCGGAGTATAGGCAAGAGAGAGTTCTTCAGCCGAGTTAATCGGAACTCTTGAAACTACTTCAATCTTACCGTTCCACTCATAGTGTTTTTTGAGTGATTCTTTTCTGATATCCATATCGGTAACTCCTTATAATAAATTCCCTTTCATTATACCCCTTAAAAGCCGTTATATCAAGTAAAAATCACAAATTTCATTTGACTTTTGCACAAAAAAGGTATAAAATAAATGTGCGAGTGTGTTGAACAGCTGCGAGCAGCTGCCGAAAGGTACTGTGCGAGGAAAGTCCGGGCTTCACAGAGCAATAATAACGGCTACCGGCCGCCGGAGGCGACTCCAGGGATAGTGCAACAGAAAATTACCGCCATTATATGGTAAGGATGGAAAGGTGAGGTAAGAGCTCACCGGAGGGCAGGAGACTGCTCTGCCGTGTAAACCCTATTTGAAGCAACACCGTGGTAGGACATTATACGCTTGCTCGGCGTGTCCTTAGGAGGTGGCATCGAGCAGATTCGGTAACGGTCTGCCAAGATAGATGGCTGTTCACGACAAAACCCGGCTTACAGACACAGTCGCATATTAAGGCACCTTTTATGGGTGCTTTAATATTATTGTCGAATCTTGGTAATTTGTATGAAAATTATGTGCTTTTGCAACCTGCTGTTTTAAAGCGCTGTATTTGTGTTGCTCTTTACCGTACTCTATGCCTGAAACCTATTGAAATTGATTTAATTTATTGGTTTCGGTCGATTGATTCGACACATTGTAGAGTTTTGAAATTAATTTGAAAGGTGTGTAAAAATTTGAAAACAAAATCAAAAATACTCAGCGCAATATTGAGCGTGAGCATCCTGTCGGCAAGCCTATCTGCCTTTGTATCCGGTTCACTCGGTGTTCAGGCGGCAGAAAGCTCGCCAACCGTATCGGCTAATAAGTACAGACTCAAAGATAATATTCAGGACGGTGTAATTTTACATTGTTTTGACTGGACTTATAACGATATTAAAGCTGAATTGCCTAAAATTGCAAAAGCCGGATTTACAAGTATACAGACTTCTCCGGCACAGCCAAACGGAACAGGTACTTGGTATTGGTTATATCAGCCAATTTCATTCAGTATCGGAACAAATGGTGTCGGCACAAAGGCTGAACTTCAGTCGCTTTGTGATGAAGCGGAAAAGTACGGAATCAAGATTATTGTCGATGTTGTCGCTAACCATTTGAGAGGCGATCACAACAACATAGATGACGATTTAAAGCCATCCGAGTATTGGCATACCTTCGGCGGAGGTATTGACTGGAAAAACCGTTGGCAGGTAACACACGGCTCAATTGGTATGCCGGACATTGCAACCGAAAATCCATATGTTCAGCAAAAAGTCTGCAACTATGTTCAGGAACTCAAGTCGGTAGGCGTTGACGGACTTCGTTGGGATGCCGCAAAACACATTGGAGTTCCGAGCGAGGGCGACGATTTCTGGAAATCGGTAACACAGTACGGTCTTTATAACTACGGCGAAATTCTCGGTGGTCCTGATGACCGTTCAACAGGCAATGAAGACATTATGAAAGAGTATACCGATTATATTTCTGTCACTGACAGTAACTACGGCAAAGAACTCCGTGATTCGTTTAATTCGGGCAAAGCTCCTAATTCAAGCGGAAACTGGAGTGAAAAAGGCATTTCAAACGATAAGCTTCTTTATTGGGGTGAAAGCCATGATACATGGTCAAACAACAAAGACTGGGGCTTTTCAAATGAAATGAGTCAGAATGTTATTGACCGTGCCTATGCGGTTGCTGCAAGCCGTAATAAAGTTACTGCTCTTTATTTTTCCCGTCCTTCTTCAACCAACAAAGAAAGTATCAAAATGGGAGAAAAAGGCTCAACTCATTTCACCAGCAGTGAGGTTGCCCAAATCAATAAGTTCCATAATGCAATGGACGGCAAAGCCGATTACTACACTGTATCAGACGGTTGTTCTGTAATTACCCGTAAAGACGGCGGTGCTGTTATTGTAAAAGGCAGCGGAAGCGGCGAAGTATCGGTAGAAAACGGCGGCGGTTACGCTAAACCCGGCACATACACAGACGCTGTTTCAGGCAACACATTTACAATTACATCAAGCACCATTTCAGGTACAATAGGTTCATCAGGTATAGCTGTTGTCTATGAAGCAGAACCCGAAGAACCTTCAGCGTCGGTAACTCCGGGTTCAACAAACTACAATACAGATGAGCTTACACTTACACTCAATTTCAAGGACGCAAAAAATGCTCAGTATTCAATAGATAACGGTGAATTTGTAAACTATACAAACGGTCAGCAGATTACAATCGGCACAAACCTTCCATACGATACAGTAACCACAGTAACAGTAAAGGCAAGTGACGGCAAGACAACATCCGATCCGGAAACATATACATATACAAAAATAGACCCGAATGCCGTAAAGGTTGTTGCTTATGATAACTCATCAACAAAGTGGTCAAAGGTCAATGCATATTTCTGGAGTGATGACAATAAAGAAATGACATCATGGCCGGGCAAGAAAATGACCGACAAGGGTAATGATATTTTTGATATTGAAGTGCCTGATGGTGCAGAATATGTAATTTTCAACAATGGCAACAGTCAGACAGATGACCTCAGGATTGCGGACGGTAATAAAATTTACAGCAACGGTTCTTGGCAGAACTATTCGACTGTAAAACCTACTCAGCCGACAACAGCTCCAACCACAACTGTTCAGCCAACAACCGCAACACAGCCTGCTACAACACAGCCTGTTACGACTCAGCCTGTTACAACACAGCCTGCCACGACTCAGCCGGTAACAGAACCTTCAAACAGGATTCTTATCGGTGATGTTGATTTAAACGGAACAATTACAATCAGCGATTCAACAGAAGCACAAAGATATATTTCTCACATATCGACTTTAAGTGATGATGCTCTCATTGCGGCTGATGTAAACAAAGATTCTGTTATTTCGGTTAAAGATGCAACTATGATTCAGGCTTATGTTGTTAAAATTACTGTTGAAGACTCATACTGCGGTACTTACACAGGCAATATTGAACCTACTCAGCCTGCAACAACCGTGACAGAGCCAACGACCGAACCGACTTCAATTCAGACAAAGAATTATGTTTATTTCAATAATACAGATAACTGGTCAACAGTGAATATTTATGTATGGAGTTCAACAGATTCTAATTATATGAGCTGGCCGGGTGTGGCTATGGAAAGTATTGGTAACAATACATACAGATTTGAACTTCCTGACGGCGTAGATTACGCTATATTCAATGACGGTTCAACACAGACAGGTGATTTAAAAATCCCCGATGTGAATATGATTTACTCAAACGGACAGTGGAGTAAATACTCTGAGTAAAATTTAATAAGATTATATAAGAGCCGCCCCATTGATTAAGTGCTTTTTGCCTTTTTGATTTTTCATTATATTGGGGCGGCATTATTTCTTGGTGAAATCACAATACAAAATAAACCGGCAGTAAACAATCCGATTAGTTTCTGCCGGTTTATTTATCTATTCGATTTTTCAATGATTTTTTCGGCACATTTAATGCCGTCAACTGCTGCGGAGATAATTCCGCCTGCATAGCCTGCACCTTCACCGCACGGATACAGTCCTTCAATAAGTACACTTTCGAGTGTGTCTGTTTTTCTCATTATTCTGACGGGAGAAGAGCTTCTGCTCTCAACGCCCGTCAAAACAGCGTCACCGTCATCAAAGCCGTGCAACATCCTGCCCATTTTTATAATGCCCTGAGCCATTGAAGTGCTGACATATTCAGGCAAAATCTCGTTCAGATTTGAAAACTCATAATTCGGACCAATACTTGGCTTTACATCACCGAGATGTGTGGATTTTCTGTTATTAAGAAAATCGTCAACTCTTTGTATGGGTGCATTATAATTTTCACCGCCGGCAACGAATGCTTTTGATTCAAGCTTTCTCTGCAAATACATTCCGGCAAGCGGATGGTCGGATTCATAATCATCCGGGTTTATTCCTACAAGCAACGCTGAATTTGAATTATCGGCATCTCGAGCAAATTCACTCATACCGTTGGTGCAAAGTCTGTTTTCTTCGCTTGATGCATTGACGACCTTGCCGCCGGGACACATACAAAATGTATACACACCCCGTCCGTTATCAAGGTGAGTACTCAGCTTATAATTCGCCGAACCGAGTTTTTTATTGCCCGCAAACCTGCCGTATTGTGCCTTGTCTATTTTCTCACGAAGATGTTCAATTCTTGCTCCTACTGAGAAAGGCTTTGCCTCAATCGGCAAATTTAAATCATAAAGCATCTCAAAAGTATCCCTTGCACTGTGACCGATTGCAAGAATAACATTGTCTGTTTCTATAATTTCATCGCCGTTAGCCGTTTCAACAGTTATAGATTTCAGCTTGTTATCACTAAAAGCCATTGAAACAAGCTTCGTTTCAAACATAACCCTTCCGCCGAGTTCAATAATCTCGTTGCGGATATTTTTTATTGTTCCTTTTAGCATATCCGTTCCGATATGCGGCTTTGCGTTATAGAGAATTTCATCAGGTGCGCCGTGGCTTACAAATTCTTCAAGCACCTTGCGTTGTCTTATATCTTTTGTACCTGAATTCAGTTTGCCGTCAGAAAATGTTCCCGCACCGCCTTCGCCGAACTGAACATTTGAAGTTGTGTCAAGCTTACCGCTTGTCCAGAACCTGTTCACATCGGCAGTTCGCCTGTCAACATCACGACCTCTTTCAATAAGAATTGGATTTGCACCGCTCCTTGCCAGAATAAGTGCCGCAAACAATCCTGCCGGACCAGCCCCGACAATAACAGGGGAGGGAGCATTGCCAAATTTCATCTGATTATATTCATACTTTATCGCAATTTGAGCGTTACCGCATTTTTTGCAGACTTTATCCTCGTTGATATTAAGTTCAGCGTCAACGGTTGTAAGAAAGTAGATATTATCCTTTTTTCTTGCGTCAACCGATCTGCGAAAAATCTTACAGCTTTTTATGGATTTTTCTTCAATCCTCAGCTGTTTAGCCACTGCCTTGCGAACCGATTTATCATCGTAGTCAAGGCTTAAATGTATATTATTCACTCTGATCATAAATTTTCTCCTGCAATAATTCCGCCGGCAAATGCAAAATGAAGATTAAATCCTCCGCATTCACCGCAAATGTCAATCGCCTCACCGCATACAAAAAGATTTTTCACAATTTTACTCATCATAGTGTTTTCGTCAATTTCTTTGCCTAAAACACCGCCCAAAGCACATTGTGCGTGTGAAAAATCTTCTTTTCCGCTTACTGTAAATGACATCGATTTTATTGTTTTGCAAATTCCTGATACTTCGTCCTTTGAAAGCTTGGAACAAATCTTTGACAAATCAACTCGGCTGATTTTCAGAATTGCCTGTCCGATTCTCTTCTGAAAAATCCCTGTCAAAAGCTGTTCACACGGCAAATCAGAAAACAATGATATATGTTGTCTGATTATTTTAATCAGCTCATTTTCCGAATAATCGGGCAATAAATCAAGCACTATTTTGTCGTTCGGTTTAGCAAACAATGAAAGATTGAATACACAAATTCCCGACAGCGAATTCTCGGTAAATTGAATTTCGCCTGTTTCTTCCTTGATTAATCGACCGTGTTCACCGTATAACTGTGCCTTGCCCGTAACTCTTAGACCTTTTAATATTTTCAGAACATCGCTTTTAACCTTAACAGGGCATAAAGCAGGGGAGAACGAAACAACCTTGTGACCGAAATTTTTAAGATAATCAATTGCACTTGCATTTCCGCCAAGCTTAGGAGCGGCTTTTGAACCGTTTGCAATCACAAGCTTGTTACATATGAAATCGTACTTTTTCTCGCTGTCATCAGATGAAATTTTAAAACCGTTTGAAAATTTTTTTATAGAATTGACATTCTGTTCCGTGAAAACATCTATTCCGAGTGTTTCAACCTGTAAGCGCAGAACATCCAGAACAGATGCGGCGTGTTTGCTTATCGGGTAGTATCTGCCCTCGTTATCGTGAAAGCTTAAAAGACCTAAATCTTTAAAAATATTCGCCATCTCATCACCGCTGAATCTTTCAAAAATCTTCTCGCTTTGCTTTTTGAATGAACCGACATATTTATCGGGGGATATACAGTGATTTGTCAGGTTGCATCTGCCGTTGCCTGTTGACATCAGCTTTTTGCCTAATCTGTCATTTTTTTCGATTATTGCAATTTTCTTTGAACGGTCATGTTTCTTTGCTGTGATTGCACACAGAAGTCCCGATGCACCGCCGCCGATTATAATTGCGTCATATATATGTTTCTTTTCCATTTTATAAATTCACCAAAAAATAAGGGCAGCGATGTGCTGCCCAAAATTATTTACGGAGCAAAAATAAAGTTGATTCCGTTTGCTACAAGTACCGAACCGATACCCATTATAATGCCTGCGATAACAACACCGCACATAACGGCTATAACGCTTTTCTTAAATCCGAGGTCAAGAATACTTGCCGCAAGTGTTCCTGTCCATGCGCCTGTGCCGGGAAGAGGGATGCCTACGAAAAGCATAAGTGCAACAAACATTCCGTTGCCTGCTTTTGCCTCAAGTTTTCTGCCGCCTTTTTCGCCTTTTTCAAGACAGAAAGAAAAGAATCTGCCGATAAACTTCTTGTCAGAACCCCAAACAAGAACCTTTCTTGCAAAGAGGTAGATAATCGGAACCGGGAGCATATTGCCTAAAATGCAGATTACATATGTCCAAAAAAGATTTAAGTCATTTGCAACCGCAACAGGCACAGCACCTCTGATTTCTACTATCGGAACCATTGAAATAAAAAATACTATTAAATACCACATATTTGCTCCTTAGAAATTATATTTTGCCAATACCTGATAAGTATAACAGATTTAAAAGTTTTTTTCAATATTTGAGCAAGATAAAATCTTCCATAATAAAGCCTTAAAATTTGATTTATTTGTACATTATGATAAATAATTATTCAAAAGTTGACATTGACTGAATAATCTGTAAAATATATTATGGAGTGATTTGATGAAAACGAATTCCTGTTCAATGCGATTCAGAATAATTATGTTTGTTTTGACCGCGTCAGTGATTGCATTTGCGTTTATTCATTCTTCAATGCCGTCAGTTGAGTCGGCACAAGAGAGTGAAAGCGTCCTTGATTTTGTCACAGTAATTTTGAAATTTTTCGGAATCGATCCGAATCTTTCGGACCACATAATCAGAAAGATTGCTCATTTTACGGAATATACCGTTCTGGGAGCATTGCTCTGTTCATGTGCCTATTCATTTGACCGAATCAAGCCGATAAAATTTGTACCCTACACCGTTTCTATCGGACTGTTTACCTGTTTTGTTGATGAAACAATTCAGCTTGGGATTGAGGGAAGATCGGGACAGGTGAGCGATATGTGGATTGACTTTTTCGGTGTGTTGCTTGGTACGGCTGTAATGCTTGTTGCATTTTGGATTTACAGGAAGATACGAAAGATCAACTAACTATATGTATGCGAATAAGAAAGGAATCAGTATGGGAAATATGGAAAATTCAGTAAAGCCCCATGAAAACAAAATGGGAACTATGCCAATGACAAGGCTAATTCTGACAATGAGTCTGCCTGCAATTTTTTCAATGACAATTCAGGCAATGTATAATGTTGTTGACAGTATTTTTATCGGCAACTATGACGCAGACGGACTGACCGCAACTTCGCTTGCGTATCCTCTGCAAATGCTTTTGATTGCGTTTGCAGCCGGTACGGCAGTCGGTGTAAACTCGTTTGTTTCAAGAAAATTAGGTGAGAAAAATTTTGTTCAGGCAAACGACGGAGCAACTCACGGTTTTGTAACCTGTATTTTTAATTATGTAATATTTTTATTGCTCGGACTTTTTGCGGTTCGCCCGTTTATGGCAATGTACACGCAGAATGAGGCTATTGTAAATTACGGAATCCAGTATCTGACGGTTGTACTTTGCTTCTCGTTCTTTTCAATTGTACAGATTATGGTTGAAAAAACGCTTCAGGCAACAGGCAATATGATATTCCCGATGTTATCCCAGCTTTTCGGTGCAATTGTAAATATTATTTTTGACCCGCTCCTGATTTTCGGTATAGGAATTTTCCCTGAAATGGGCGTTCTCGGTGCGGCAATTGCTACTGTATTCGGTCAATTCTGCGGTATGGTTTTCTGCCTTTGCATTCTTTTCTTTAAGAATAACGAAGTTAAAGTTTCGTTCAAACATTTCAAATTGAATGGTTCCACATTGAAATCTATTTATGTTGTAGGCTTTCCGTCTGTAATTATGCAGTCAATAGGTTCCGTTATGATTATCGGACTCAATGCAATTCTTGCTGTTTCGGAGGCTGCCGTTACTGTTCTCGGTATATATTATAAATTACAGAGCTTTGTATTCATGCCTTGTTTCGGACTCAATCAGGGCGTAATGCCGATTATCGGTTATAACTACGGTGCAAGAAAGAAAAAGAGAATGTATTCCGCTTTAAAGCGCGGCATCATCATTGGCGTAATTATTATGGCGGTCGGCACAATTCTTATGTGGACAATCCCCGAACAGCTTATTGCTATGTTTGGCGGCACACAGGATATTATGGATATCGGTGTCCCTGCATTCAGAATCATAAGCCTTTGCTTTATTCCTGCTGCTGCCGGCATTATCTTTACAACACTTTTTCAGGCGGTCGGAAAGGGACTGCGCAGTCTTATTATGTCATTCTGCCGTCAGCTTGTACTCATTCTTCCGATTGCGTGGGTGCTTTCTATGGTGTTTGATTATACAGCCGTATGGTATGCTTTCCCGATTGCGGAATTTTTCTCGTTAATGCTTGCAATTGCATTTTTTGTCAACCTTACAAAAGGCGATTTCAAGAGCCTTGACCAAAAGATTGAATGACGCAGTTAAATTTGTTCACCTCATTGCATATATTGCATTGAGGTGATTTTTTTGACAGAAAATAATGATAGCAGAAATACCATTACATATGACGATGACTGGAAATCTGTTTCGTATTCGGAATACCCGAAGGTATCGGAGAAGCTTGATTCAGATGAGGAGGATGCGAACTCTTTATCGGCTGAAAATAGTGATGAAAAGAAAAATTCTCCGAAACAGCTTGTGATAACGATTCAACTTGTGTGTTGTATTCTTATAGCTCTTGCGGCATTTTTGCTTAATTTATTCGGCGGTGAGGTCTATGCCGCAACACGGGAATGGTACTATTCAAACCTTGAAAAATCCGTTGTTTTTGATACGGGCGATAATAAAATAGATTTATCAAACCTGCTTAATGCCACAAGCGATGAAGTTTCGTCTGCTGAACATTGATTTTACGGTTTCGTATTCACTCATTTGTCTTGGGGCAATATGTGTGATACTGAACATATTTTTAGGATTTCTATGTTGCATTATGGCTGTGATTATTCATGAATGCGGTCATCTTTTTGCAATGCTCATTTGTAAATCTCCGCCTGGTAAAATCAAAATTTCACTGTTTGAAATCAAGATTATCAACTCTTCAAGGCAGTTAAACACAACCCGTCAGAACATTTTTATAATTTTTTTCGGACCTTTAGTCAATTTCATTTGTTTTATTCTGTTTTATCTGTTATACTTATGTAATAGTGAATTTTTATTGCCGATTGCCATGGCGAATCTCTGCACAGGGCTTTTTAATATGCTGCCGGTTATGTCGCTTGACGGCGGACAGCTTATGCATGTTATTCTGTGCGGAAAATTCTCGGAAAAATCAGCTGAAAAAATCATAAATATAACTGCTCTTATAATTCTTTTTCCGCTGACGGTACTCGGCTTTACGGTCTTGCTAAATTCAAAATATAATTTTTCGCTGTTGTTTGTGTGTATATATCTCATTGCGTCACTTTTGTTCAGAAACAACGGCTACTACTGACGGAGGATTTCTATGGTCAGCAAAGAAGTTGAAAAATTACTTCTGAAGGTTCAAAAACCCGGCAGATATGTCGGCGGTGAACTCAACGAAGTAATCAAGGATAAAAAGAAAGTAGATTGCAGATTTGCCTTTTGCTTTCCCGATACCTATGAGGTAGGTATGTCCCATCTCGGAATGAAAATTCTTTACAGCCTTATGAACGCTGTGCCGTACATTTGGTGCGAAAGAGTTTTTGCCCCATGGGTTGATATGGAAGAAGAAATGATAAAACACAATATTCCGCTTTATGCGCTTGAAAGCGGAGATCCCGTGTCCGATTTTGACTTTATCGGTTTCACTCTCCAGTATGAACTCAGCTTTACAAATATGCTCAATATGCTCAGGCTTTCGGGTGTGCCGATTAAAAGCTGTGACAGAAAAGAACTTAAAAACATAGTAGTTGCAGGCGGACCGTGTGCCTGCAACCCCGAGCCGATTGCAGATTTTGTCGATATTTTCTTCATCGGTGAGGGTGAAGAGGTTGACCTTGAGGTTATTGAACTTTTCAGAAAGTGCAGAGCCGAGGGTAAATCAAAGCAGGAGTTTCTTGAACTCTCATCTAAAATTGAGGGTGTATATGTTCCTGCACTCTATGATGTAACATATAACGAGGACGGCACAATCAAGTCATTCACTCCAAAAGGAGATGCTCCCGCTAAAATCCACAAGCGTATTATGCTTGATATGGACAAGTCGTTCTATCCTGATAATTTTGTAGTTCCGCTCGTTGAGATAGTTCATGACAGAGCGGTTCAGGAAATTTTCCGTGGCTGTATAAGAGGCTGCCGTTTCTGTCAGGCGGGCATGATTTACCGTCCGGTCCGTGAAAAATCTCCTGAAACTATAAATAAACAATGCAGAGCATTATGTGATAACACGGGTTACGATGAAGTTTCGCTATCTTCACTCAGTTCAAGTGACTACAGTCAGATTGTACCGTTGCTTGACAAGTTAAATGAGTGGAGCAAAGACGAAAAAGTCAGCATTTCACTTCCGTCACTGCGTGTTGACGGCTTTACAGATGACATTATGAATAAGATTAAAACCGTACGCAAGAGCGGACTTACCTTTGCTCCGGAGGCAGGCAGTCAGCGTATGCGTGATGTTATCAATAAAAATGTTCGTGAAGATGAACTTTTGCAGACTTGCACAACTGCATTTGCAGGCGGCTGGACTACGGTAAAACTCTATTTTATGATTGGTCTGCCTACCGAAACAATGGACGATGTCGCCGCAATTGCCGGCCTCGGTCAGTCTGTAGTTGATGCATATTACAAATGTCCCGACAAGCCAAAGGGCAAGTCGGTGCGTGTAACCGTGTCTGCATCCTCTTTTGTACCAAAACCGTTCACCCCGTTTCAATGGGAACCGCAGGATACAATCCCTGTTCTTCATGAAAAGCAACAGCACATCAAGGACAGTATTACAACAAGAAAAATTCAGTTTAACTATCACGATGCCGATACAAGCTACCTTGAAGCAGTATTTGCAAGAGGTGACAGAAAACTCTGTAAGGTTATGGAACTTGCATGTGAAAGAGGTTTTCATTTTGACGGCTGGAATGATTGTTTCAGCCTTGAAAAGTGGCTTGAACTCTTTGATGAATGCGGTGTTGATCCGTCATTTTATGCAAACAGACACAGAAGCTTTGATGAAATTCTTCCGTGGGATCATATTGACTACGGCGTAACTACGGATTTCCTTATCAGAGAATGTAAAAAAGCGTACGCAGATACAACAACACCGCATTGCAGACTGAAATGCAACAACTGCGGTGCGGCTAAATACGGAAAGGGTGTGTGTTTTGAAAAGCGTAAGAATATGGTTTAAAAAAGATTTTGAATGTCGCTATATTTCGCACCTTGATCTCAATCGATGTATGCTCCGTGCATTGCACAAGAGCAAAATCCCTATCTGGCATACAGAGGGATTTAACCCACATCCGTTTGCAACATTCCCGTTGCCGCTTTCGCTCGGTTTCAGAGGTGTGAATGAATGTATGGATGTCAAGCTTGAGGATGAAAGCTTTCCGTTTGAAGAAATCATCTCAAGGCTTAACGGCTGTCTGCCGAGAGGGCTTCGTGTGTTTGATGTAACGGAACCCGTTATGAAAGCCGGAAAGATTGCTTTTGCATCATTTACAATCAAGATTTCCTGTGACAGCGAAAATTCCCATACAATATGCGAACAGTTTAAAGAACTGCTTGCAAGCGAAAGTATTGAAATTGAAAAGAAATCAAAAAAAGGCATAAAAACCGTTGACATAAAACAGGGTATAAAGAGCTTTGCAGTAACCGATAAGTTCGACTTTGCAGAACTTGAGGTTGTTTTGTCGGCAGGCAGTTCCGACAATGTAAACCCGAATCTGCTTATATCAGCTTTTGAAAACTGTTTTTTGGTTTCCTGTGATACCGACATCACAAGAAATGACCTCTACAACGCAGATATGGAATTATTTAGATAGGTGAATATATGTTTGAATTTACAATAAGAGAAAACGATTTTTTAAACGGATTTTTAAATTTATTGAGTGACTATGTAAATAAGTCGTATAAATTCACTATGTCGTACCTGACAAGCCCTCTTTTGTCAGATATGCGTGAGAGTGAAAGACTGGTTTTGCTTGTTGTCAATAAGTCTGTTTTTCAAAATATGTACAGCTTCATCAAGCTGAATGACAGCAATATGCAGTTTGCGTCTTTTTCGTGCCTTGAGTCAGCTGTTAATTCAATGAGGCTTTACAATATTCTTGCTATCAATCCCGATTATATGCATGAATACATCACAGGAGATAAGTTTTTGCTTGAAGTATGTGAAAACGAGCTTCTTGAAAAACAGAAGAAATATAAAAAAGGCGAAGAGGAGTTCTCATTGCGTGAGTTTTCATCGGGACTACACAGATTTAATTCCTTTGAACTGAAAAACGCCGCTGTTGCTTCACAGCTTGTTGACGGCAATATTTATCTCGGCCTTTCCTGCGGCAATGAACTCGGAGAGGATTTGCAGGATGAGGTCAGAAAGAGTATGATTGGTGCATACCTTTCGCTTTCTAAGCACAACAAAATGTTTTTTAACGGCGGTATAGACAATACACTTGAAGAGCTTGAGGACAAGCTCTATGAAAAATTTCTTGAATACATCAGAAAGTTTTCTTAATTTTATTAGTAACTTTCACATTACTTTACAATAATGTTCAATTTTCTGTCACATAAGACAGTTATTATATGTTTGTAAGATAAAGAAATGACAAAAACAAGTCACTTTATCATAAAGTAATCAGCTTACAAGAACTTTTCATAGATTTCCTCTCTAATATGTCGAAAGACACAAAGGTCGGCTTTTCAGCCGGCCTTTTTAATTACAGGTGATGTTATGAATTATTACTCTTTAAACAAATATTTAAACAATACCTTTGCCGAGAAAGTGTATAAAATTTCGCTTAACGGCAATATGACCTGTCCAAACCGTGACGGAACTCTCGGAACAAAAGGATGTATATTTTGCAGCAGGGGAGGTTCCGGAGAATTTGCCGCCGACGCACTTCTTTCAATTCATGAACAAATTCAGCAGGCAAAACATCGTATCAGAAAAAAATCAGACTGCAAAAAGTATATTGCATACTTTCAGCCGTTCACAAATACCTATGCGCCTACCGAATATCTTGAAAAAATTTTTACAGAGGCAATTTCAGAGCCCGACATTGTTGCTCTTTCAATCGCAACCCGTCCCGATTGCCTGGGAAATAATGTGTTAGGTCTTCTTGAAAAGCTGAATAAGATAAAACCTGTCTGGGTAGAACTCGGATTGCAGACAATTCACGAAAAATCGGCAGATTATATAAGAAGAATGTATCCGCTCTCTGTTTATGATTCAGCTGTAGAAAATCTTCACAAAATCGGAGTAAATGTAATTACACACCTTATTTTGGGACTTCCGAATGAATCAAAAGAGATGATGCTTGATTCCGTTAAATATGTTGGCAATAAAACGGACGGAATCAAACTGCAATTGTTGCATATTTTAAAAAATACAGATTTGTGTGATGACTATGAAAACGGAAAATTCGATGTGCTTTCAATGGAAGATTATATTGATATTCTCTGTGATTGCATAGAGCTGTTGCCTGAAAATGTTGTAATTCACCGTTTAACAGGTGACGGCGACAAAAAACTGCTCGTTGCACCAATGTGGAGTGCCGACAAAAAGCGTGTTTTAAATTCAATTAACCGTGAATTTACAAAGCGTGATATAACACAGGGAAGAAAAGCAAAGTAAAAGACTCCCGAATCAATCATCGGAAGTCTTGTTTTCAATAGTTTTATCATTGTGATTTTTCTCTTTTTCAGCTTTTTTCTGAGCCGATTTTTTACCGATTGCATACGCAACAGCCAAAACAGCCAAGCATCCCGCAGTTATGCCCATGCCGGCAAGGAAGAATTTTATTTGCTTATCTTTAATTGGATTGTAATCAATATATTTGTCATCGGAGGCATTAACGGTTGTAGGCTCGGTCGGGTGTTTACTTTTACCGCCCTTTCCTGTAGCTTGCGTGCTGTTTTCATTGCTTGACGAGGAAATTCCGCCGCTAACCGTTCCCGAAGCGTTCTTATATATTCTGACGCATGATGCTGTGCAGCTTCCGACATCTATAAAATTCACATCTGAATTAACACACTGTTCAACCGTGTAATCAATATATGTTGTTCCTGTTTTAAGCGTTTTAAAGGTGAAAGACAAAATTTCACTTCCGTCAGATATATTCTGACCGTCGGAATTGAGAAAAACGACTTTTACCTTGCCGCTTTTCTTGTTGACCTGAATTTTTGAGCCGTTATTCACTGCTTTAACCTTTCTGAATTCGATATAATCGGGGTCATATGTAAATTCAAATGTTGCGGCAGAAAGTCGATTGCCGGAATTTGCGGAAAGAGCAACACTGAACAGTCTGTTAGGTTTCATATCCGCGTTTTGCATTTCAAAACTTACGCTTTCAGTCGCAAATGCACTTGTTAAAGATATTTGCAATACAGCTATCAAAATTAAAGTAATAGAAAATAGTTTTTTCATAGTTTGCCACATAAAATTAAAATATTTCAAAATCTCACTTGATTTTTCTGATTCCATTTGATATAATAAACAGGTCGTTTGGAGAGATGTCTGAGTTGGCCGAAGGAGCATGATTGGAAATCATGTATACGGTGAACACCGTATCAGGGGTTCGAATCCCCTTCTCTCCGCCATATATAAAACTGAGCAAACAAGCCGATGTTTAGTGTTTATCGGCTGTTTGCCTGTTTTTTTAAAAACATTTTTTTGCGTTAAAATTAGATTTTTGATTTAAAATCCAACACGAAATCCAACACGAAATTATGCTATCTTTTGATTGTTCGGTTATTCCGTAATTTTCTCGTTCTCGGTGTTGCAGCCTGCTTGAACAAGTAACATTGCGAATAATGACAACGCAGTTGCCTAAATCTTCAGCATAGGTTGTTGTGCTGTCAATCATATCACATTTACAATAAAAGCAAATCAAAGTTACTGCCATTCAAAATTCAATATAAATAATATTCCCAACACGCTGGAAATCAGGCGTGTTTTTATTTTATCTCCGAAAAATCCGGAGCAGTATATTTTGCATTGCCAATTAAATCTTCGGAGTATTCAAACAGTTTTTCTTTGATTCAAACCACATTTTTTATCTTACAACTGAATAATAACACCTTCAAATTTATAAGTCAATAAAAAAATTGCCGAACACGGAATGAGCGTGGGCAAGGATAAACGAATCGGTCAATCAGGCATGTATGTTGAACTAAATGAAAAGAGAACCCATACTTGGCTAACGGGTAATGGGCTCCAATTGCCTCTGCCTAGTTTCAAGTATGGATTCTCTGAAATTATTAAATCACAGAATCAGGGTGCAGTCAAGTACAGCTTTGAAAAAGCAGTGCAAGTAATAAAGGAGGCAAGTTTGCCCCCAACCGTAG
>ULOD01032329.1_pt1 | contig 24456 bp, 25 predicted proteins | sample 1952351 | NCBI WGS metagenome assembly ULOD01 (sample SAMEA4835596, study PRJEB28245) | human gut metagenome | biome: gut microbiome; material: fecal sample | place: Denmark | collected 2008 | reverse complement strand
CTGATAAATAGTGGGGACGCTGTATTGGTGGTTTACGCGAATAGAGGAGTTGGAGGCTATGGCTTCAACCCTGAACAACCAGCTATCCGAAAAGATAGATCAAATAAACGACATGATGCAGAAGATGATCTCCTACATGACAACCAATGGAGACGCAACCCTTTTGGATTCTCTCTGCCAATCAGTAGTTGCTGAGATTCGCGCAGAATTTGAACAACGTGAACAAAAGTTGAAGGAGTCATACGCCCACGAACGAGAGAAACTTACTTCTGACTTCAGTGCCCGTTTAGCTGTCTGTCAGGACGAGCTAAATCGTTTGAAAGGCTAACTGATGAGGAAGCAATAATTTGCTATTGTCCTTAGTATATATATGCTATGCGTGGATAAAGTATAAATAAATTGGACGTTTAAAGTATGACAAAGGAAGAAGTTAAGAGGCTCCCAACATTACAAGAGGTCGTTGATCAGATATTAACGGAAGAGGCTCAAATAGTGAAACTTGATAGTCCCCCTATTGCAATAATTGAGCCAAGCCCTTCTGCTATACACAAGCCGTTTGCAGAGTATTTCAATGACTACGATGATAAAAAGTTTATTGCCGTTCGTCTTTCATCCCGTGATCCTCAACGGCCAGAAAAATTTGCATTTAAACCCAATCTGAAAAACAGAGCCTTTCTTTTTAGGGGACAAAGTGGTTTTTATGATCCATCCACTCCTTCACTTTTACGAAAGAAAAAGGGAAGGTTTGTGGTTGAAAATATCTTTTACGAAGAGTTTGTTTTGGCTTTAAAAGATCATCCTCTTATTCGTTTGTTTTGGGACGGTATAGAATTATATGGACATCGCTATTTCTTTGAGGTGACCTATTATGGGTTAGCACAACATTATGGTTTTAAAACGCGTGTGATGGATTTAACTTCTGATTTAGACGTAGCTAAGTTCTTTGCTGTAACAGATTATAATGAAAAAACAGATACTTATAGTCCTGTTATAGATGAGTCGCGTTATGGAGTATTCTATTATTGGGATAATGTGCGACTTCCGTTAGCTTTTCAACCAATTTTTGGAGGAAACCTAAGTAGTATTGGATTGCAAGTATTTCCAAGAAGCGGAAGGCAGAAAGGTCTTCTTTTTTCTATGTATCGTGAACAGAATTTCAATGATATTCCGTTTGTTAGATATAAGTTGTTCCGCCATGATGCAGCCATATCGAAACAAATATACAAAATGGCAAGACGTGGAAAACTTTATTTCCCAGAAGACGAACTTTCATCATTAGCACAACGTATCAGATGTTCAAAAATACTGTCGGGAAAGGCATTCAGCAAAAATCTTGAGTCTAACCCAAAGGATGATAAGAATGCGAATTACAATGATTGTAAGGCCTCTGGTATAGATATCGATTTTTTCAAAGAGCATATAACGTTCAATGATATTGAAAAAGATATGTTTCGTAAAAAGATTAAGAAAGGATTCTGGATGGAATTTTGTAATCAAATAGTTTTCCCAAATGACAAAGAAGGTGTTATAATGAATGAGTTTATCAATTTGCCAAATAATCCAGCGTACAAGAAATATTTCCAATGGTAAATCGCCAATACAACGTAGGTTGAGCTGAATAAGATGTAAGTACTTATATTAGGGCTCAATTTTGAAAGGAGTAACTTTGCTGCCAAGTTTTAAACATTGATTAATGCACAGCAGTGAAGATTTGGAACATTTTCGATTAATTATGGGCATTGTAAGCTTGCTAGATCTTTGTCATGATGAGAAAATGTATGTAGTATTCCAGCCTTCTGGGTCTTTACGGAAATGGATTGCTTCTGCAAAGTATTAACGACCGATTAATGTCCGATTAACGGCGATTAATGTGAACACCCTAGGCAGCTTGACTGCCAACCATACCCTCAACGTCTCTCAGCCTGGTGCCGAGACTCCATATTAAACGTATAACCTCTATAAACATAAACAGAAAACATGGTAAAGTATAATATAAATCTCGAAGGAAAGAACGTCCTTGTGACGGGAGCTGCCGGCTTTATCGGTAGCAATCTCGTCAAGCGACTCTTCCACGATGTCAAGAATATCAAGGTAATTGGAATCGATTCAATTACAGACTACTATGATGTTAACATCAAGTATGAGCGTCTGAAAGAAATAGAGGCTTTGCATGGCAACTGGACTTTTGTCCACGCCTCCATCGCTGATAAAGACGCAGTGGAGAAAATCTTCACGGAAAACAAGATTGCCGTTGTCGTGAACCTTGCCGCCCAGGCAGGAGTCCGTTACAGCATCACCAATCCTGACGCTTACATACAGAGCAACCTTATCGGTTTCTACAATATCTTGGAGGCTTGCCGTCACCACGAAGTCGAGCATTTGGTCTATGCCTCTTCCTCCTCGGTCTATGGCAGCAACAAGAAGGTGCCGTACTCTACGGACGACAAGGTGGACAACCCCGTATCCCTCTATGCCGCTACGAAGAAGAGCAACGAACTGATGGCGCACGCCTATAGCAAACTCTATAATATTCCGTCAACGGGTCTCCGCTTCTTTACCGTCTATGGCCCAGCAGGTCGCCCTGACATGGCCTATTTTGGTTTCACCAACAAACTGGTCAAGGGCGAGACCATCAAGATCTTCAACTACGGCAACTGCAAGCGCGATTTTACTTATGTCGATGACATTGTGGAAGGAGTGGTCCGCATTATGCAGCATGCCCCCGAGAAGCAAAATGGCAAGGACGGTCTTCCCATTCCGCCTTACAAGGTGTATAACATCGGCAACAACTCCCCCGAGAATCTTCTCGACTTCGTCACCATTCTCCAAGAAGAGCTTGTACGTGCAGGAGTATTGCCTAAGGACTACGACTTTGAGGCCCATAAGGAGCTCGTCCCGATGCAGCCAGGAGACGTCCCCGTGACCTATGCCGACACTACACCACTGGAGCAGGACTTTGGCTTTAAGCCGAACACAAGTTTGCGGGCAGGTTTGAGAATCTTTGCTGAATGGTATGCAATGTATTATAAATACTGACATGTGATTGATGCAGTGTGTTTAATTATTTTATATGACAATATACAATGTTCAACCTCAATAAATTCATCGCTGACTATGTGATTAACCGTCCAGTCAGTATGTTTGCCAAGGATATCAAGGCAAACAAGGAAACTCTTACTCAGGAGATAAAGGGTAAGAAAGTATGTGTGATTGGTGGAGCGGGATCCATTGGATCTTCGTTTATCAAAGCCGTGCTGCGTTTTGAGCCTAAGAGTGTGGTGGTGGTCGATCTCAACGAGAATGGGCTGGCGGAGCTAGTTCGTGACGTTCGAAGCACGGAGGGGCTTTATGTGCCAGATGAGTTCCGTTGTTACACGCTCAACTTCGCTGACCCTATTTTCGAGCGTATCTTCCGTGAGGAGAAAGGCTTTGATATTGTAGCCAACTTCTCTGCGCATAAGCATGTGCGCTCCGAGAAGGACAAGTATAGCGTGCAGGCCCTTATCGAGAACAACGACATTAAGGCAAAGAAACTGATGGATCTGCTTTGTGTGTTCCCGCCTAAGCATTTCTTCTGCGTCTCTACCGATAAGGCGGCAAATCCTGTGAACATCATGGGAGCCAGCAAGCGAATCATGGAAGACTTGGTAATGGCTTACAATGAGCATTTCAAGGTAACTACAGCTCGTTTTGCTAATGTAGCATTCTCTAACGGTTCCTTGCCTGATGGTTGGATTCATCGCTTGCAGAAGAAACAGCCATTGGCAGCACCTTCTGATGTGAAGCGCTATTTTGTATCTCCTGAGGAGTCTGGCCAGATTTGCATGTTGGCTTGTATCCTTGGTAATGGTGGTGAGGTGTTCTTCCCAAAGCTGGGTGAAGAGCAGATGCTTACCTTCTCATCTATCTGTGATGACTTCGTAAAGGCAGAAGGATTCAAGAAAGTGGAGTGCAAGAATGATCCTGAGGCAAAGAAATATGCAGCTGAAATGGATTATGAAAGCGATAACTATCCTGTTGTTTACTTCAAGAGTGATACTACTGGCGAGAAAGCTTACGAGGAATTCTATATTCCTGGTGAGAAAATCAATATGACTCGTTTTTCTGCACTCGGTGTAGTTGAGGAGACGACCCGCCGTCCGATGCCGGAGATTAACCAGTTCTTTGATGAGTTGGAGGGTATCTTTGCAGAGCCAGACTTCACCAAGGCTGAAATCGTGACATCTATCAAGAAGTTTATTCCTAACTTCGAGCATGAGGAAAAAGGTAAGAACTTGGATCAAAAAATGTAATTCTCGATAAAATGGCAGATTTTAGTAAAACAATAGACTTTATCAAGTCGGTTTATGGCAACCAGGAGTTTACTCCGTTGGCAGTTCCTGTTTTTGCAGGTAATGAAAAGAAATATCTCAACGAGTGTATTGACACAACCTTCGTTTCATCCGTAGGTAAGTTTGTCGATCGTTTTGAGGAGGATATGGCAAAATACACAGGTGCAAAGAAGGCGGTGGTATGTGTTAGTGGAACAAATGCCCTTCACATGAGCTTGTTGCTCGTCGGTGTAAAGCAAGATGATGAAGTATTGACCCAGGCTCTTACTTTCATTGCAACCTGCAATGCATTGAGTTATATTGGAGCTCATGCGGTATTCATCGATGTGGATCGTTCAACAATGGGTCTTTCTCCTGATTCTTTGAAGGCATGGCTTGAGAAGAATGCAGAGGTTCGCAAGAACGCTCGCAAGGGAGAACTTCCAGAAAGTAAGGATTTCGCTTTCGAAGAGGATGACTTGGCTTGCTATAACAAGAATACCGGTCGCCGTGTGAAGGCATGCGTACCCATGCACACATTTGGTCATCCTGTCCGCATTGATGAGATTGCTGCCATCTGCAAGGAGTGGCATATTGAACTGGTGGAGGATGCTGCCGAGAGCATTGGCTCTACTTATAAAGGACAGCACACGGGAACATTTGGTAAGATTGGTGCGATTAGCTTCAATGGCAACAAAACCATCACCACGGGTGGAGGCGGTATGATGCTCTTCAATGATGAGGAATTGGCAGCTTACGCCAAGCATATTACCACCCAGGCGAAGATTCCTCATCGTTGGGAGTTCCGTCATGATCATATTGGCTTCAATTATCGTATGCCAAATATCAATGCTGCTATGGGATGCGCCCAGTTGGAAAATCTTGATAAGTATGTGGCGAGCAAGCGTAAGGTAGCTGCAGAATATGAGGAGTACTTCAAGAATGTACCAGATATCGAGTTCTTCGTAGATTCTCCTAATACAGTTTCCAACTATTGGCTCAATGCTGTCATCCTGAAGGATAAGGAAGCACAGATAGACTTTCTTACCCAAACTAACGATAACGGGGTAATGACTCGTCCGATTTGGGAGTTGATGAATCGTCTGCCTATGTTCGAGAATTGTGAGAACGATGGTTTGGAGAATACCATTTTGTTTGCAGATAGAGTGGTGAATATCCCAAGTTCTGTTCGTTCCTCAGATTTGCCTAAGGAATAATGAAGAAAGTCTGCATAATAACAGCTGCTCGATCTGAGTACGGATTGCTTCGTTGGACCATAGATGGTGTTGGGCACAACCCGCACCTTGCGCTCCAGCTTGTAGTAACGGGCGCTCACCTTATGAGTAGCCACGGTTATACCTACAAGTGCATAGAGGACGATGGCTATCTAGTTTCGGCGAAGGTGGACATGGGGCTTGACAGTGGCTCAAAACAAAGCATTGTAGAGTCGATGGGACGGTGCAGTCTGGGCTTTGCAAAGACCTTTGCGGAGTTGCAGCCAGACATAGTTGTTGTCTTGGGTGACCGCTATGAACTATTACCCATCTGTAGTGCTGCGTTGTTGATGAACATACCCATTGCCCATATTTCTGGAGGTGATGTCACGATTGGCGCTATTGACAATGAGGTTCGCAATGCCGTCACGATGATGTCGTCTCTTCACTTCCCTGGGGTCGAAAGTTCTGGACGAAACATAATTCGCATGCGTAATAGCGAAGCTAATGTTTGGGTAGTGGGAGAGCCCGGGTTGGACAACTTCCGAAGGAGTTCACTGATGAGTCGTCAAGAATTGGCGGAGAATATCGGAATCCCCATTAACAACAAATGGATTCTGGTCACACTTCACCCTGAGACCAATGAGTCGTTGGAGTACAACGTTCGGATGGCCAATCATATAGTTGAACTGACCGATAGTATGAAAGACGCCTCGATAGTTATTTCACAAGCCAACGCAGATTTTGGGGGCAATCAAATCAACGACTATTGGGCTGAGGTAGAGAAACAAAACCCAGAAAAATTCCATCTTTACCCCTCTCTTGGGCAGATGCGCTATCTCAGTTTTATGAACGAGTGCTACGCTGTACTCGGAAACTCGTCAAGTGGCATCGTGGAAGCCCCCTGCCTCGGCACTCCTGTCATCAATATTGGCAATCGTCAGACAGGCCGACATATCTGCCGTAATGTACGTCAGGTGGATAATGACATGGCGGCAATACGTGACGCTTGGGAAGGGATAGAGAGAAGTCCTATGCGTGTCAAGGACCATTATTATGGCGACGGGCATACGGCAGAGAAGATTGTTAAACACATAGAGGAATATCTAAATGGCTAATAGTCCCGTTATAGGTGGGGAATTTGACATTGACCTAACTGGTCTTCGGGATACCGAGAAAGGCAAGAACTTCATGGGTGGAGTATATAAATATGCCTCGGGTCGTTCAGCGCTTTATTATATACTGCTTGATGCCCAGGTTAGGTATGGAGTCACGACAGTTTATCTGCCCGATTATCTTTGTTCTTCCGTTGTCTTTGCGGCCAAGAAGAGCCAAATGCAAATCGTATTTTACTCCCTCGACAAGCAATTGGAGATAGATACCAATAGGTTTCCCATGCAAAAAGACGAGCGAGCGGCAGTATTGCTCATCAATTATTTTGGGTTGAAAAAACTCGACAGGCAAATCTCCTTTGTGCGTGATCTCAGCCAGCATGCGGTAGTGATAGAAGACGACGTACAGGCCTTTTATGAGTTTCACTTGCCAGATTTGGTCTCAGACTACAAGTTTACCAGTCTTCGCAAAACTTTCCCATGTCCAGATGGTGGTCTTGTTAAGACTTGCAATGAACTGGCAGAAACAAGACGCTCGAACACATTTTACCAGTACAAACTTGCAGGAGGGGTTCTGAAATTTCTTCGCAAGCCCGAATACTACGACGACGCAGTGTTTCTCCAACTTTTTGAAAATGGCGAAGATCTGATCGATGATGAAATCACAGATGGCATGAGCGAGGTGTCTCTGAAAATAATGAAGGAAGTAGATTTGCTTCAAGTGGCTCATGCCCGTCAACGGAATGCAAATTTGGTGGTGGAAGGTCTTCGGACACTTGGAATCGATACACTCCTCCCAATCCCTGAAACGAGCAAGCCATTATTTATTCCTATATGGTTAGCGAATAGAGACAAAGTGCGAAAAGCCATGTTCAGCAATAAGATATTCTGCCCTGTACACTGGCCTCTTGAAGGTATAGCAATACAAAAAGGCGCTGAAATGGCCAATCACGAGATGTCTATCATCGTAGACCAGAGATATACCAGCAAAGATATGGAATATATACTCACAACTTTAGAAAAAGCATTGAAATGATAGGGTTTACAACGCATTGGAATCACTATCTCGACGCAATCCCTGCTCAAGATCAGGATTTGTATTTTCGGGAGGAATATGTGAGGCTCTATGAAACAGAAACTGACCAAGCTTGCTGTTTTGTGTACAAGAACGCTGATGGCATCATGTTGTTCCCATTCTTGCGCAGAGCCTTCAAGTACAAGGGCAAAAGACTGTATGATTTCGAGACCGCCTACGGCTATGGAGGCCCTGTGTCCAACAATCATAGCGAGAAATTCATGTCCTCGGCCCTTCGTGCAATGACTGTCAAGGCTTTTGAGGAGGGATATGTCTGTGGTTTCGTCCGCTTTCATCCTTTGTTGGAGAATTGGAAAAACTTTGAGACGGTCGGAAAATTGATAAAGGACAGAAAGACCATCGCTATAGACCTTACGGAGGGCATTGAGGCCGCTTGGATGAACGAAATCCACACAAAAAATCGGAATGTAATAAAAAAAGGCGAGAAAAATGGCCTGGAGTTTATCGTGGATAATGACTTTGCGTATCTCGGGGAGTTTGAGAAACTGTACAACTCCACGATGGATAAGCTTGAGGCCGATGGATTCTATTATTTCGAACCCAATTATTACGAGCAACTTCAAGAAACAATCCAAAATCGTTTCCTCGGAATAGTGAGGCATGATGGCAAAGTGATAGCAGGAGCCATCTTCTTCTATCAGCTGCCGTATGGTCATTATCACCTTGCAGGTAGCGACAAGGCTTATTTAAAACTGTCCCCGAACAATTATCTTTTGTGGGGAGCAGCCAAGGAACTATGTAATCGAGGCGTAAGTTTTTTTCACCTTGGTGGAGGAACAGACGGATCGGATGAAAACAGTTTGTTTCAGTACAAGCGTAAGTTCTCAAAACACGAATACCAGTTTGTATTGGGCAAGATGATTTTTAATCAACCCCTTTATGACGAGATATGTGTCGAATGGGCTGCAGCCAACCCCGAGAAGGCTGACAAAATGAAAAATATTCTTTTGAAATACAAGTATTGAAATGAAGCATACCTATATAATAGCAGAAGCAGGAGTCAATCACAATGGACGCCTTGACCTCGCTTTCAAACTTTGTGATGCTGCGAAAGAAGCCGGCGTGGATTGTGTCAAGTTCCAAACTTGGCAGACGGAAAAAATCGTAACTCGTAGCGCTGAAAAAGCATCATATCAATCTGAGAACACCCATGATGCGGAGGAAGGCCAGTTTGATATGCTGAAAAAGCTGGAACTCTCTTATGACGATTTTCGGCTGATACAGGATCATTGCAGAAAAATAGGAATTGACTTCCTCTCGACGCCAGATGAAGAATATAGCCTCGCTTTCTTGATGGACGAGCTATGCCTTCCCCTTCTAAAAGTTGGCTCCGGCGAGGTGACCAATATTCCTTATCTTCGTCAGATTGCCTCTTATCATAAGCCAGTGATTCTCTCTACGGGTATGGCGACGCTTGCCCAGGTTGCTTCCGCTTATGACACTTTACTGGAAGCGGGAGCTCCATCAGTAGCCCTGCTTCATTGCACGACCAATTATCCTTGCCCTAAAGACGAGGTGAATCTTCGTGCTATGCACACTATGAGGGAAGCTTTCAAGTGTAAGGTGGGATATTCTGACCATACAATGGGAATAGAGGTTCCTATAGCAGCAGTTGCGATGGGAGCGGAGCTAATAGAGAAACATTTCACCCTTGATAGGAACATGGAAGGACCGGACCACAAGGCATCGCTAGAGCCACAAGAACTCAAGGATATGGTCGCTGGTATTCGCAACATAGAACTTGCTTTAGGCGACGGAATTAAACGGCCTAATGCCAGTGAGGTCGAGATATCCAAGGTTGTTCTTAAGTCGATTGTCGCGAAAGTACCCATACGGAAAGGAGAAGTTTTGACCTCAGGCAACATGACGGTAAAGCGATCGGGTAGTGGCATCCCCGCAGCCCATTGGGATATGCTGGTTGGAACCAAGGCTTATCGAGATTTTGACATTGACGAACCAATTAAAATAGATTAGTATGCGTCCATTGGTAGTTATACCCGCACGAGGTGGCAGTAAAGGCATACCCCATAAAAATATCAAGAAACTCGGGGGTAAACCTTTAATCTGCTATGCAATAGATACGGCCCGAAATTTTACCACAGATGATAATATCTGTGTATCTACGGACGATAAAACCATTATCAAGGTCGTGGAAGAATATGGTTTGAAAGTGCCATTCAAGCGTCCTGAGCATTTGTCCACAGACAATGCAGGAACTAATGGCGTGCTCCTTCATGCCCTCGACTTCTATGAGCAGAAGGGTAATCGTTATGATATGGTGGTGCTTCTTCAGCCCACTTCGCCTTTTCGTAGAGCAGAAGATGTGCTAGAGGCTTCTAAACTATATGATGATTCGATTGATATGGTGACATCTGTCATGCCAGCTAAATGCAATCCTTATTATGATGGATTTGAAGATAATGCTGAAGGATTGCTTACGATTAGTAAAGGTGATGGAAGTATTGAAAGACGACAGGATGCTCCTTGTGTCTGGCAACAGAACGGGGCTGTGTACATTATAAATCCTTCTCAATTAAAAGCGAAAGGACTTGCTGGTATGACAAAAATCCGTAAGTATGTTATGGATGAAATACATTCTGTTGATCTTGACAATATGCTCGATTGGAAAATAGCAGAGATTATGTTGGAAGACAAAATTGTAGAGTTATGAGGCAGTATTTCATAAATGAGGAAGCATCTGTCAAGGATGCGCTGGTAGCTATCAATGGCATTACCCATGATGGCGAGTCCCTTGTTGTTGTTGATGCAGAGCAACGCATGGTGGGCTCGCTCACAGATGGCGATATCCGTAGGGGACTTATTGCTGGTGCTGAGTTATCGGATGTCGTGAGCAAGATAATGCATCGTGACTTTAAATACGTCAAGCAGAATGAGCTTGATGTTGCACATTTGAAAGCTTTTCGTGACCGCCGTATCATGTTCGTTCCTGTACTTGATGAACAAAAGCGAGTTGTAGATGTCGTCAATATGACAAAATACAAATCGAAACTCCCCATTGATGCTGTACTGATGGCCGGAGGGAAGGGGGAACGTCTCCGTCCATTGACGGAGAAAACCCCCAAGCCATTGCTTGAAGTTGGAGGAAAATGTATTATAGACCATAATATTGACCGTTTGATTTCGTATGGAGTAGAGCATATCAATGTGACGGTTAATTATCTTGGTGAGCAATTGGAAGAGCATTTTGCCACACCTCGTGATGGTGTGCAGGTGCGTACTTTCCGGGAGCCCAAGTTCCTTGGGACAATTGGCAGTATCAAGTTTGTGGACACCTTCTATAACGATACGGTCCTTGTAATGAATTCCGATCTCTTCACTAACATCGACTATGAGGACTTCTTTCTCCATTTCCAGCAGAACGATGCGGAAATGTCCGTAGCTGCTGTCCCCTATAATGTGAGTATAGAGTTGGGCATTCTTGATCTTGACGGTCGCAACGTCAAGGGTCTTTTGGAAAAGCCAAAATTTAACTATTACGCCAATGCCGGAATCTACCTTATAAAGAAGCGTGCCCTTGCTGAAATACCTGACGGCGTTTTCTTCCATGCCACTCACCTCGTTGAAAAACTGATTGCGCAGGGTAAAAAGGTAATACGCTATCCGCTTAATGGAACATGGATAGACATAGGTACTCCGCAGGAGTATCAGAAGGCTAAGGATTTGGTTAAACACTTGAATAGATAATATTATTTAAGTAATAACAAAATGAAGAAATGAAGTAGAAAAAATAATATATGAGAAGTATTTAGAGGTTTTGCTGCCCTGTTAGTAATGTTTCATCATTACACGGAGAGATACGATAGTGTTCTAGGATACTTAGGAAATTGGCCTGTTCAATCTTTATATGGAGGACAATTTGGTGTCTGCATGTTTTTTATTTTTACAGGAATGTTTTTAATGCCATCTTTGATAAAATCAGAGAACTATGCAAAATATCTTATAAAGAGAGCAAATAGGTTATATCCATATTATATACCTTGTGTAATAATTACTTATGTATGGTTTCTACCCCCGCCCGTATCAAGTAGAGAATTGTCTTTTTAGAATTTTGTAGCAAACCTAACGATGTTTCAATCATATTTAGGTTATAATCATGTTGATGAGGCTTACTGGACCCTTGCAGTACAATTAATTGTTTATATTTTAATGGGAGGCCTATTCTTTATTTTGAAGAGGTATGTAAAATTGTTTATATCTACGGTTACACTATGGTTGGGACTTGATGTTTTGCAGTCTTTGTATAGTAGCAACGGAGGTTTTGTGCCATGCCAATCTTTGCTAATAATGACGGTGATTCATCTTTTTGTTCAAGGATTATTAATTTGGTATATAACAGTAGAGAAAAAAAGAAAAGATTTTGGCATTATCCATTCTTGTGATTTTACCTCTATATTCTCTTTTTAACTTTAGTCTGTATTATACATTCTTTAATTTCTTCTTAATAAATATCATCTGTTTAATATCAGTTAAAAAGTGGTATCACCATAAAACAAATATTTTCACATACTTAGAGTCAATTTCTTTTCCCATGTATCTATTACATCAGAATATTGGTTTTCTGATTATACGTTATATGGAGTCAATAGGTTTGACTCAAGAAATATTTATTCTCATCCCGATTTTAATTATTATATTATTGTCATGGGGTGTTACTTTTTTGTTGAACAATATATATATCCTATATTATGCAAAATGGAAAAACGCGAATTGCGATTATTTTAGAAGTGAAAAAAAGAGAATTAGATTTGTTTGCCTGAGGCAACAATGTTTAAAGAAAGGCTTTCTCAAGCAGAATTGGATGAGTTGTTAGCTGACTATCCATTGACCAAAATTTATGAAGGCAATCTTATGTATAACACTCCAGATGGGCCAAAGCCAATGTTTCTGAATGTTGATACGATAGCATTAGGACAACACTATGGAATAAAAACAGATGTATTGGATTTGACCGCAGACAAATGGGTTGCGGCTTTTTTCGCTGCAACAGAATATAAGAATGGAGAGTACAAACCTTGTAGAAGTGATGGTGTCGGAGTCGTGTATATCTATACAGAGTTACCTGAAGAAGATCCCAAGAAGAATCGGTTGAGTGCTGTAGGATTACAACCGTTTTCTCGGCCTGGGTGCCAAGCGGGAATGGTATATAAAATGTTACCAGAAGAAGATTTCAACGACAAAGCAAAGCGTTACTTTTTTAGGCATGATGCTGCCATATCAGAGTTAATCTATAATTACTGCAATAGATCGAAAAAACTTTTTCCCGACGAGGTGCTGGAAGAAAAGGTAAACGCAATTCGTGCTTCGAAAAAGTATAGTAGGCATGCATTTGAAAAAACGGTTAACACATATTATAAGGACAAATCGGAAGAAGATATAGAAAAATACATAGACGAACTAGGAATAGAAATTATTGACGACGTGCCAGTGACGTTTACTGAAAGCGAATTGTCATGTTTTGAAGAGAAATGGAAAAAAGAACAGGCACACTTCTTTGATAATGTAATAGTGAGACTATGTTGCCAAGCAAGTGTAGTGACAGATGATATAAAAGACCCTACGAAATAAGATTATAGTACATTGGCGATGATAAATACCAACGAATTTGAACAAAGACTAAAGGATATGAGTGCGGAGGATTTGAATGCATTAATGCAGAGAATGGGAGAGCCATTTGATAGATTTGCTAATGCATTGGCAAAAGGAAGTATCAAGGAACTGGCGCCGCCTTTTGGGGACTATCAGTCTTTTCAAGGAGGCCTTTTGGAGTACTATGAAGAATTCTTTCTAAGATATAGACAATACCTCGATGATATAGATGATAACACCTGGACTTTTGTGAACCTTGCCATGAGTGCTTTTATAGAGCATCACAGGGGACTGAAGGTAGCATTTAATCTCGTCAATGAATATGATAGAGTGACAGATGGTATTATAAGATCGCTCAGAGCCTATTTGAATGGTTTGCCGAATGTCGCATATAATAGCCTCGAAGAGGTATTTGTGGAGAAAAATCGTCATCTGTTGAATACGTTACCGCAGATACAGTACCAAGGAGCTTTGTACAGGGTGCGTGGAGAACGGAATCTGACAAAGCAGCAAGAGTTGTTTCATACCCCCTTTGAGCAAAGAAACTGCTGTGGTAGTTATCGATATAGTGTATTAGGGTATCCGTCGTTGTATTTGGCTGGCAGCCTTGCAACTTCTCTGGCTGAATGCAGGATAGATAATAATGACTATTCTGCTGCTTGTTTCACGAGTGTTGAACCGCTTTCTTGTGCAGACCTGTCTTTGCCTTATTATGATCTGTCTTTTTGGGAGAGATATAGTCTGGTACTCTTTTACCCGCTTATCTTTGCCTGTGGGCTAAAAGTGAAAGATGAGAAGAAACCTTTCAAACCAGAATATGTGATTCCGCAAATTCTATTCCAACTCATAAGCGAAAAATCTAATCTGATGGGGGTCTCATACACTTCTACTCGGATGGAACATGTTGACTTTAGAAATCATAAGCAAAGGAATTTCGTCTTGATTGTACCTAGTGCTGACCAATCACATGGGCAATCGAAAAAATTGGCGGAAAAGTTGACATGTACCATACCTATTAGCCCAGAAGATGGGGAGAGTTCGCTAGTTGTAGAGCGCAAACTCAATAGAATGAAGCCGATGAAGATTAGTGTGTGAATTCAGAAAGGGATGAACTTTCTGATGGTATCGTAGAAAGGATGAAAATGAAGTTTGGGTGCAATGTAAGATTTTACGGATGCTATACATGTTCTCCGTAACTTTTAACACAAAATATTCTTTATTATCAATAAGCAGTTGTATCTTTGCACGAAAATAAGAGTGCCATGGACAAAAGTAAAATTATTGACACGCTCAAACAGCGAGGTGGGTTCATAACCACAGGCGAAGTGAAAAGCCGTGGTGAGTATGAACAGCTTCGCCGTGCAATAGAAGACGGAACGCTTATGCGGATTCGTAATGGTGTTTATGTGGAAATGTCTGCGTTGGCAAATAACATGATAGATGTGGAGCGTATCGTTCCGCATGGTGTGCTTTGCCTGTATAGTGCGTTTGCTCATTATGGGCTTTCCACACAAGTGCCTTCCGCTACTTGCATTGCCATTGAAGCCAAACGAAAGGTGCGCTTGCCCGAATATCCCCCGATTGACCTCTATTATTGGAAAAAGGAGAATTTGGAGTTTGGTATAGTAAAGAAGAACATATCGGTATATGAAGTACGCATTACGGATATGGAGCGGACAGTCTGTGATGCCGTAAAGTACCGAAACAAGATTGGGCTTGATGTTTGCGGTGAGGTGATAGACAACTATCTCAAAAAGGAGACCTGCAATGTGTCTTTACTTCATGAATACGCACAGAAACTGAGAGTGAAAAAAATATTGACTACATATTTGGAGACAAGGCTATGACAAAAAATATAGGAAAGAACTTTCTGAAATGTTTGATATGTCTTAGCATCTTCGCCCTGAATTGCTGGCCTATTCTATGCTCAAATACATGCTGGTAAGGGAAACAACTAGAACTGCAGCTGCGATACGGCAAGAAACTTGGGGGAAAATTTGCAGGGAAGCAAAGGAAAGTGTATATTTGCAGCCTTCATTTGACATTTGAGATATGAATGAACTGAAAGTAGAAAACTTTGGACCGATAGGCAAGGCTCATGTGGAATTTGGTGACCTTACCATTCTTGTTGGCGCGCAAGCTTCGGGTAAAAGCCTGTTTCTTGAACTGCTGAAACTGTTGGAAGACAAGGAAGCCATTGTCGAGACGCTGAGGAAGTATAATTATATCATCAGCAAGAGTAACGTTTCCTATTTGTTGGAGGCGTACTTCGGCAATGGTATGGCTGGCGTTTGGGGAGAGAACACCAAAATAGTTTATGACGGGCGAGAGGCTTCTGCTGTCATTTCGTTGATGAAGAATAAGGTGAAGGAGGCGGAGGAGAAGGTTTTCTACATACCTGCTCAAAGGGTGTTTAGCGTTTCGGATGGGCGGCCCAAGGCGTTTTCAGAGTTTGACCCTACGGCTCCTTATGTGTTGCGCCAGTTTAGTGAGATTCTGCGTGTGTTTATGTCGATAGGCTTGGGAGGGAATACTACCTTGTTTCCCGTAAAAACTCGCCTAAAGAGTGCGCAGAAAAAGTCTTTTGACATTTCTATTTTTCATGGTGGAAGGGTGGAACTTGAAAATGAGAATGGACAGCGCAAAATGCGTATGAAGGTGGACGGGATGGATATGCCGTTTATGACGTGGAGTGCTGGACAGAAGGAGTTTATGCCCTTGCTGATGGGCTTCTACTGTGTGTCAGGGCCTCCTATGCAGCTGCTCAATAAAGATCAGTATGATTATATTGTGATCGAGGAGCCAGAGATGGGACTTCATCCCAAAGCGATCATGTCGGTGCTGTTGGAAATACTGGAGTTGGTACAGATGGGCAAAAAAGTCATCGTATCTACTCACTCTACCGTCCCTCTCGAGTTTGTGTGGGCTTTCAACATCCTAAAAAGATCGGCTAATAAAAACAAAGAGGCAGGATTGGCAAAACTCTTTGATGTATCGGGGAAAGGGGCTGGCATCTTTGCTGGAATCTTTGATAAGTCTATCAGAACCTACGCTTTTGAAAGAAAGGGTGAGAAGGTGGAGAGTGTTGATATTTCCTCCCTTGATGCTTTGGACGATCAACCCGTCGTGAGCGAATGGGGTGGCCTTTCTTCCTTTGCTACTCGGGCTTCTGAACTTGTAACGAAGTATTGTGATGAGTAAGGGTAAGAAGCAAAAGACAGCAGGAGCGGATAAAGCCAATTGCTCTTTTCGGAAGGCCATAGAGAATACGCCGGACGTGCAGCATGGTTATCGTGAAGGATTGCAGGCAATAGTAAAGGCTGACAAGCGGGCAGTGATGGTGAAGGATGCCAGAAGGCTTGATGGTAGCCTGAATATTGACGAAGAAACTAAGATGCTCTATCCCAATGAATCGCGGTGGGATTATGCGGTCGGCTATGATGGAAAGGTCTATTATGTAGAGGTGCATCCTGCAAACACTTCAAACGTAGAGGAGGTCATAAAGAAGAAGTTGTGGTTGGACAAGTGGCTAAAGGAGAAAGCTCCTTCTATGAGTGCTTTGAAAGCTGGTAGCCTCAAGTATCAATGGGCTGCTACAGAAGCCGGTGTGCATGTTAGCCCTCAGTCAATGTATGCAAGAAGATTGAGTCAACGGGGAATAGAGAAACCAAAGCGCCCCGTGGTGTTGGGATGATGTTGTTTTGTAAGTATGGACAACAAAGGTGAACGATATGTTCGAGCAACAGCAAGATACAGGGAAAAGTGCGTCTTTGGAAGAAGAATATGCCAAAGTGCAAGCGCAATTTCGATAAAAAGTGGTACATTTGCAGGCGAGTAGATTGACAAAGATACTATTGAAGGAATCGGATGATGAGGACTGTGGCACATAATAAGCGCATGGTAAGGCTGAGGGATTTCTCTACGGCCTTCTCTCGCTCTGCCTTTACCGATGTTCTCCTGTTTGATGATTTCTCCCGTTTTGATTGGCTTCGTGCTCAGTATCGTCTTAGGAGCAAGACGTATGCGGGCTTGATAAGAGGGGCCTATGCTGCCATTTCCAAGGACTATCGCTGCGAATATGTTTACAAGAATGAGCTGGTGAACCTTCTGCTTCGTCGTTATGGAACGAGAAGTACGGTTTATTTTAGTGAGTTTCGGGTGGGCAGTTCGATTGCTGACATGGTGATGTTTAATGGTGAAAGCAAAGTCTTTGAAATCAAGACGGAATATGATTCCCCACGAAGGCTGGACAGGCAAATGGGGGATTACAAAGGGGTCTTTGACAAGTGCTACCTTGTAGTGCCGGAAAGTAAAGTCGGCGACTATTTGCAAGTGGTGGAGGAGGAGACTGGGATCATTGTCATGGCTTATGGCAGTGACGGGATGGAACTCCGAGAATGGAGGGAGGCAAGGCAGAACGTTTTTTACAATTCCTATGCCATGCTTTCTTGCTTGAGGGCTTGTGAGTATGAGCGCATGGCTGAAAACTTAGGGCATGATCTCATGTCTGTACCAGGGTATAAACGGTTTGATTACTGTAAGGATCTCTTTGCCAAGACTGCAGTGAGGGACTTGAAGAGGTTGTTTCTGCAGGAGGTGAAAAAGCGCCAAAACAACACCCGATTCTTGAGAAAATATCCTGTGGCTTTGAGACAAATGCTTCTGAGTTTGAATCTTCCTGAAAAGAAGGCGCTATTGCTTTTGGACAAATTAAAAACAACTATTCAATCATAGCTATGTATTATCCTTATCTTCGTGCTAAACAGTTTGAGTTGAAAGCTTTGCGGGAGTTCTCTGAGGAGCACTCTGGAAGCAACATCGTGCCTATATTGGAGCCTGTGAAGAAACAGTCTGTCGCCTTGGAACGTGCTGTCGGGGATATGATGGAGAACAAAATGCGATTTGCCTTGGTTCTGAATCCTACAGATGGCGACTTTAAGCATGATACGGTATCTTTTGGGGCGTGGTTGGAGGAGTCGAAGCTGCTTCTCAATGGTAGTCAAGGTATAGATTGGATTCCTGCTTTCATTTGTACAAGAAAACTTCTGGATGATATTCCGTCTTTGATAAAAAAATATCAATTGAACAATGTCATGCTTGTTTTCAAGTCGTGTATGGATATGGAAGATCCAAAGGTTAGCAATTTAGTGAATGACGAGAGGGTCGAATTCGTCGTCAATGCCTTTGGTGCGGTTGGCTCACGGCGTCTTAATACAATCTTGAAAAGAACGGGCAAAAAGATAATCCGTTTGGATGATTGTTTTAAAACCAGAACGCGCAATGCTGACTATGCGCTTGAAGATGATGAGCTATTTAGCGAGGAGCCGTTCTATTATATGAACGACGGCTACGACGGTTTTTCAGACTATACCACTTTGCCTTCGGACTACGTAGAGGGAGGGATGATGCCTTATGCGGTAGCTATCCATCTGTCGTACAAGAAAGACGATGACCGGCTGAATGTTCATCATTTTGTTTCTGACAGTAATGAGAGCAATACCAATGTCAGAGGTAAATTTCAAGAAGCGGCCTGCAAGATAGGCCCGTTCTTTGATGGCAAAGAACAAACCTCGTCAGTGAAGGAGCTTATAGCAAAGGCTGGAGATCCTGATGGTTATCCTGGGTTGGGTTATCTGAAGAAATTATCGGTCAAGAACCATTTGGAACTGATTGCTTCCATCATCTAATTCTACAGATTATGTTGATTTGTAAGCATTGCTTTTTAGATGCGGAAATGCAATCGGAGGTTGAGGCTAATGCTTCCTCCGAGGGTGTTTGTGATGTTTGTCACAAACAGGGCAAAGTGATTGAATCGTCGGAGTTTGCTGATTTTTTTGAGGCTTTATTGTCTTTGTTCGAACGTTCTGACGCAGGTAAGCCTGTTGCGGAAATGGTGCAGGACGAATGGCATCTGTTTGCAGATAATCATGTGGCAGAGGTTTTGCTGGATGAGGCTCTGCAGGCATCGTCGTTAGGCTTTTCCATCAAAGAAAATGTGGCTTTTGCCGCTGATATTGTAGAGCGGATCGGAATTTGGGATCGATTGAAGTGTAGTGTGATGCAAAAAACTAGATTCTTTACGAATATGGATGAATTTGCTCAATATAACTATCTTGCCAAAGGGAAGCATAACCTTGGGGCTGGAACTACACTTTATCGCTCTCGTATTACACCTCAAGGAGTAGATTGCTTGGAGGTTAAACAAATGGGATGTCCGCCTTCGGATAAAGCTACTGCTGGGCGTGCTAACACTTTGGGAATCCCTTATTTATATTTAAGTGATTCAGCGAAAACTACATATTATGAGGTGCGAGCAGTCTATCTGGATAGGTTGAGCGTGGGAACATTTACTATTCCTGAGTCTCTCAGTTTGGTGGATTTTTGTGATGTCATCAATCTGTATCATGCTTATGGGGACTCGGTAGAGCCTCTGAAAGAAATCGTCATCAAAAAGAAGGTGATTGATAGTATAAGCAAGGACCTTTCCAAGCCTCTCCGACGCTATGACTCGGAGATAGAGTATGTGCCAACCCAACTGATATGTGAGTTCTGTAAAGAGTATGTTCATGCTGATGGCATCTGCTTTAAGAGTTCGCTCTATCCTGGGGGCGTGAATTATGTGTTGTTTGATCCTAAGGCGGCTGATTGTGTCAGCGTCGAGAGTCACGAAATAGGCACAATAGACATAGACCGATAGGGCGGTACGTTGGCGTTGTTGTAAATCTTATCCTCATCCGAGTGGCGGCAGGGCATGGAGCGATACCATGATGAGGAACTTTGAATCCCAAAACTGTCTATAGTTTCCCATAAAGGGAGGCGTTTTTGTAACCATATTTTTGCTTAGCCATACATGGGGGAATCGTATTCCCTCGCTATTGTATGGTGTCACTTTTTTGGTCAGCGTGCGTTGGTCAAAGCGGATGCTTTGTCTGTATTCGGACTGTGACCTAAATGAGGCGAGGCTACAAGTATCGACTAACTGATACTATTTTATATTGTGTTTTTATCACAAACATTCTCAATATGAATAATCCTGTGGCTTTTTCGCTATGGCGATGGTTTCCATTTTTGTCTTCTTTGGCCAATTGAAGTGATCTCACCATTTCATACTTTTAAGATAATTATGAGATTGTGTTGATATAAAAAAGATAAAATTGAGTTTAAATTTAATGATGAAACGTTTTTTTGATATCGTTGCTAGTGGCTGTGGGCTACTAGTCTTGCTTCCTCTGTTCCTCGTTATTGCAATTTGGATTAAATTGGATAGCAAAGGGCCTGTGTTTTATAGACAAGTGCGTGTCGGTAGGCATAATAAAGATTTTCGAATAATCAAGTTCCGATCTATGCGTGTTGGTGCTGATAAGGGATCATTAGTAACAATAGGTGGACGAGATCCACGTATAACTAGAAGTGGTTATTTTATCCGCAAATATAAACTAGATGAATTACCACAACTTATCAACGTTTTTATAGGTCAAATGAGTATAGTTGGTCCCCGTCCAGAAGTGCGTCATTATGTGGACTATTGGACTAAAGAGCAGTTGCATGTATTAGATGTGCGCCCTGGTATAACCGATCCTGCTTCAATAAAGTTCCGCAATGAGAACGAGTTGATGGAAAAGGCTGATAATCCAGAGAATTATTATATTAATGTAATAATGCAAGAGAAAATAAGATTGTATCTTGAGTATGTGGGCAAAGTGGGTTTTTGGTATGATATTAAGTTGATATTTAAAACATTTAAAGTAATTGTGACGGAAAGATGATGATTATCCGTAAGGCGACAATTAACGATGTTGACACCATCGTTGAAATTCATTTGAATGCATTTGAGGGATTCTTCTTAACAAGTCTTGGTGCAGAATTCCTTAGATTTTATTATTCGTGCTTTGTAAGAAGCAACGAGACAGTAACGATGATAGCAGAAGAGAATGGTGTGATATATGGATTTTCTGCATCTTCTAAGTTTTGTAAGGGTTTTAATAGCAGGTTAATAAAAAGTAATCTCATTGCTTTTGGTTTACTCTCTTTTAAACTGCTATTAATAAAGCCAATATCATTGTTGCGTTTGGTGAAAAATCTATCGAAAAAAGGAGAGAATGTTATAGACAACGAAGACTATGCAGAACTCTATTCTATCGGTGTCTGTAAATCAGCACAAGGCAAAGGTGTTGGTAAAATGTTGTTATTGAAATCAGAACAAGTGATGAAGGAAGAAGGTGTAACTCGCGTTTCGCTGACAACCGACTTTGATAACAATGAGCAAGCAGTAGGTTTTTATCACTCTATGGGCTACGAAACATTATATGAATTTGTGACTTACCCCAATCGTAAAATGTATAGATTAATTAAGATACTCTAATGAAATTGTTATTACTACCTCCATACTTCACCCCCGAATCCCAGTCAAGTAGTTTATTGGATCATCATAGATATGAGGCTTTTGCAAAGGCAGGTATAGGTATGGTGCTATATACCCCAATACCGACAAGAGGTATTACTGACAAAATACGTAGGGAATATAAAAAACGTACACATGAGTGTATGTATGACGGCAACATGTCCGTGAAGCGCTATTCTCTTATGAAAGAAGGTAAAAAAACAATAGGTAGAGCATTGAGATATTTTTTGGGATTTATAAAACAGTATTATTATGGCTGCAAGCAAAATAACACTGATTGTGTATTCCTAGTTAGCACTCCTCCCATTCAAGGACTTTTGGGGGGCTTGTTGAAGAAAAAACTAAATGTCCCTTTTGTTTATAACTTACAAGATATTTTTCCAGATTCATTGGTAGGTACAGGTCTTGCCAAGAAAGGAGGGCTTCTCTGGAAGATAGGTCGAGTCATCGAGGACTTTACCTATAAGCATGCGGATAAGATCATTGTAATCTCGGAGGACTTCAAGAAGAATATCATGGCTAAGGGCGTCCCCGAGGATAAGATCGTGGTGGTCTATAACTGGGTGGATCAGAACGCCGTGGTGGATGTGCCGCGTGAGAAGAACAAGCTCTTTGATAAGTATCATTTGGACCGAGGAAAGTTCTACATTGAGTATTCGGGTAACATCGGACTGACGCAGAATATGGATATGCTGCTGGAGGTGATGAAGGAACTGAAGGTGTCGCATCCGGAGATTGGCCTGGTGCTGGTGGGCGAAGGTGCCTATAAGAAGCAGGTGGAGGAAATCGTGGCGCGCGACGGACTGACGAACGTGACGATGCTGCCGTTTCAGCCCTACGAGGACATCAGCTATGTATTCTCGCTGGGGGATGCGGGCCTTGTCATCTCGAAGCCTGGGGTGGGTGCCAATAGTCTGCCGAGCAAGACGTGGAGTATCATGTCGGCATCGCGGCCTGTGCTGGCCAACTTCGACGAGAACGAGTTGAAGGATATTTTGGCGGGCAACGAATGTGGCATCTTCACCAAGGCGGGGGACAAGGAGGCGTTTAAGCAGTCGATCATTGCGCTCTATGAGAACCATGAACTCTGCAGGAGGTATGGACGGAACGGACGGCAGTTTGTGATGGACAACCTGACGCGTGAGGTGGGTACTCAGAAGTATGTGGAGGTCATCAAGAGCGTGTGTCGTGGGAAATAACGACCGGGCACTGCTGCTCCTGCTGCGGATGGCGGTGAGGGAGGAGGTCGTGGACCTGCCTGCCGATATCGACTGGCGGGAGATCAAGGAGCGGGCTTTCCGCCAAGGGGTGGGAGGTATCGTCTTTGACGTGGTCGAGAAACTTCCCGCTGGGCAGCGTCCGCCGAAGGAGGTGGTGCTGGGGTGGATGGGAATGGTGATGCGCATGGAGCGGATGTATGAGCACCACAGGCAGGTGATAGCGGGTCTTGCTGCTTTCTATGCTGAGATGGGGGTGCGTATGCTGCTTCTGAAGGGGTATGGGCTGTCGCTGGCATGGCCTGTGCCGAAGCATCGCCCGACGGGGGATATCGACATCTTTCTCTTTGGCAAACAGCAGGAGGCGGACGAGCGGTTGCAGGCGCGGTTTGGGGTGGAGATAGACAACTCGCACCATAAGCACTCGGTGTTTCAACTGGGGCAGACGATGGTGGAGAATCACTATAGTTTCCTCAATGTGCATGCGCATCGTTCGACGGCCGAGATAGAGGCTATCTTGCAGGGGCAGCTTGACGAGGTGGAGCCATCGGGAATAGTGAACGTCTCCTTGCCTTCCGCACGCTTCAACTCGCTGTATCTGCTGCGCCATAGTGGGGAGCATTTTGCCTCGGTGGATATCAGCCTGCGTATCGTCTTGGACTGGGCGTTCTACGTCAGGAGGCATCCCGTGGACTGGCCTTGGCTGTTGGCGCAGCTGGAGAGGGTGGGGATGAAACCTTACCTGGCGGTGCTGAATGCTATCTGTGTGCGGTATCTGGGCTTTGAGGCTTCGGTTTTTCCTGACTTGCCTGTCGATGAGGCATTGGTGGATCGAAGTATGCAGGATATTTTGGTTCCCGAAGTGGAGCCGGAAGAACACAAGAACAGGATGAGGGAGGTGGCTTTTCGCTTTCGTCGGTGGTATGCGAACCGATGGAAGCACGACATGGTGTATCGGGAGCGGGCGGCGGTATCGCTGTGTACGCAACTGTGGAGCCATGTGCTGAAGCCCTCGCCGTGAGAAATAATTATCAACTAAATATTTTTGTTTATGACAATGAAATTGCGTAATGTGCCTTTCTCTCCGCCTGACATGACGGAGGCAGAGGCTGCGGAAGTACGCGACGCCATACTGTCTGGGTGGATCACCACCGGACCGCGTACGAAGAAACTGGAAAAGAAAGTGGCTGCGTTTGTAGGGGTAGATAAAGCGGTCTGCCTCGGTTCGCAGACGGCGTGTGGGGAAATGGCCCTGCGGCTGCTGGGGATTGGCGCGGGTGACGAGGTGATCGTCCCGGCTTATACCTATACGGCGAGTGCGTCGGTGGTGACGCATGTGGGGGCTACCTTGGTCTTTGTGGATGTGCAGAAGGACTGCCTGGAAATGGACTATGAGGCCGTGGAACGGGCTATCACGCCGCGGACGAAGGCGATTATCCCGGTGGATTTGGCGGGTATCCCATGTGACTACGACCGTCTGTTTGCGATCGTGGAGCGCA
>ULOD01046277.1_pt1 | contig 24683 bp, 16 predicted proteins | sample 1952351 | NCBI WGS metagenome assembly ULOD01 (sample SAMEA4835596, study PRJEB28245) | human gut metagenome | biome: gut microbiome; material: fecal sample | place: Denmark | collected 2008 | reverse complement strand
CCTGCCCCACGCTGCCTGCCGCCGTTTGCAGTTCAGGGTTATACATAGTCTGAATGGAATCTATAACAAGTATCTGCGGCTGTACCTCTTTGGCCTGCAAAAGCACGGCGTCAAGGTCGGTCGCAGTCATCACCAGCAGCGCCGTGCCCGGTTTGCCCAGCCTGCGCGCACGCATAGCGGTCTGCGCTTCCGATTCTTCACCCGACACATATAAAACTTTAATGCCCCCGGCACTGAATCGGATACCGGCATCCAAAAGCATGGTTGATTTGCCTATGCCCGGGTCGCCGCCCAGAAGCACAAGGCTGCCTGGCACAAGCCCGCCGCCGAGCACCCTGTCAAATTCGTTAATGCCTGTTTTAAGGCGCTCAACCTCCGTAAGCATTACTTTGTCAAGCGTTTTGGGCTTGGGAGCTTCTTTCGGCATTAAAAAGCTTTGCTGCGGGCCGGAAGCCGGCGTTTCCAGTTCTTCTGCCAGGCTGTCCCACGTGCCGCATTCAGGGCAGCGCCCCATCCATTTGGCCGTGGTGTAACCGCAGTTCTGGCACACAAATTTAGTTTTGGTTTTGGCCATTATTTACCTCCGCCGGATGTATTTCTTCGTGCGTTAACACCACTTCAACTTTTTTAGGCGTAAAAACAATGTTTCCGCTTTCGCCGACGCTTGCACAAATGGTATCGCCCGCTTTAAACATACCCGCCAGGTACAAATCGCTTACGGGGTCTTCCAGCATCTTGCGCACGGCACGGCGCAAAGGCCTTGCGCCATAACGAGTATCGCTGCCTTCTTTTACCAAAAGCTCCCTTGCTTCCTGCGAAACCTCCAATGTCAGCCCGTTTTCGGCAAGTTTGGCGCGCAAATCGCGCAGCATATTTTTAATTATTTCAACAAGTTCGTCATAATGCAGGGAATCGAAAACCGTAATCTCGTCAATTCTGTTTAAAAATTCCGGGCGGAATACATTTTTAATTTCCGCCAGCACTTTATTTTTGCGGTCTTTATCTTCCTGCGCTTCGCCAAGCGTGAAGCCCAGCGGTTTGGTATCGGCAAGCATCCGCGCACCGGCGTTGCTCGTCATAATAATCACGCAGTTGCGGAAATCGGTTGTACGCCCCTGCCCGTCGGTAAGGCGCCCGTCCTCCATAATCTGCAAAAGCAGATTGAACACGTCCGGGTGCGCCTTTTCAATTTCGTCAAGCAAAATAATGGAATACGGCCTTCTGCGCACGGCGTCCGTAAGCTGGCCGCCTTCTTCATAGCCAACATAGCCAGGAGGCGCGCCTACAAGGCGTGATGCCGTATGTTTTTCCATGTATTCGGACATATCAAAACGGATAAGCGCACGCTCGTCACCGAACATATTTTCTGCCAGAGCTTTGGCAAGTTCCGTTTTGCCTACGCCGGTCGGACCAAGAAAGAGGAACGAACCCACCGGCCTGTTTTTATCCTTAAACCCTGCACGCGCGCGGCGGATGGCTTTGGACACTGCTTCTACCGCTTCGCTCTGCCCGATAACACGCTTGTGCAAATCGTCCTCCATATGCAGCAGGCGTTCCGATTCCGTCTGCGTAAGTTTTTGCAGAGGAATGTTAAGCCACTGGGAAATAACCGCAGCAATGTCCTCCTCGGTAACTTCCGGCTGTTTGCCTATTGCGCGGTCATAATTGCTTTTTTCGTATGTAAGCCCCATTTCAAGTATGGCTTCCTTATCGCGCAGCTGCGCCGCCAGTTCATACTGCTGGCGCGAAATTGCCGAAGCCTTTTCCTTGCGTACCTGTGCAAGCTCGCGTTCTTTTTCCTGCACGGGTATGGAAAGTTTATAGTTTTGCAGTTTTACTTTTGCGCAGGCCTCGTCCATCAGGTCAATGGCTTTGTCCGGCAGGTTGCGGTCGGTAATATAGCGGTTGGAAAGTTTTACCGCCGCTTCCAGTGCCGCATCGGTAACATGCAGTTTATGGAATTCTTCATATTTTTCGCGCAGGCCTTTTAAAATCGACAGTGCCGCATCGGCATCCGGCGCAGCAACCACAACCGGCTGGAACCTGCGCTCCAGCGCCGCGTCTTTTTCAATATGCTTACGGTACTCACTGAGCGTCGTAGCACCAACAACCTGCAATTCTCCCCTTGCAAGGGCAGGTTTTATAATATTGGCCGCATCGGTGCCGCCTTCCCCTGCGCCCGCGCCGATAATAGTATGCAGTTCGTCTATAAAAAGAATTATATCCTTGTTTTCTTTAATGGTTTCCAGAATATCTTTCAGGCGTTCTTCAAAATCGCCCCGGTATTTGGCACCGGCCACAAGATATCCTATTTCCAGCGAAAAAACGGTTTTGCTGCGCAAAAGTTCCGGCACCTTGCCGTCAACAATGCGCTGTGCCAGGCCTTCTGCCACGCTTGTTTTGCCTACACCGGCCTCGCCGATTAAAACAGGGTTATTCTTGGTGCGGCGGCACAAAATCTGTATAACTCTTTCAATTTCGTTTTCCCTGCCGATTACAGGGTCAATTTTCCCTGCTGCCGCCAGTTCGTTCAAATTGCGCCCAAATTCGTTTAAAACTTCAAGCGATGCTTCTTCCGGCATTTCATCGTAATACGAAGGCATTTCCGGTTCTTCAAAGCCAGGAACGGACGGCTGATGTTCACGGATGGAACGGATAATCTGCCATACCTGTTCCGCAGTAATGTTAAACTTGCGCAGCACGGTGCCGCCCATGCCTTTGTCCTCGCGCAAAATGCCCATCAGCAAATGCTCGGAGCCTACCTGCGGCGATTTTAAGGCCAGTGCGGTTTCGGCGGCAATTTCAAGCGCGCGTTTAGCACGCGGCGTATAGCCGATGATAATCTGCAAATTGCCCGCCGGGTCCATGGCCTTTTCCACTTCTTCCGCCACGGCAACAGGGTTAATGCCCAGCTTTTCAAGCACCCTTACTCCGTAACAGTCCTTTTCGTTTAAAAGCGCCAGCAGCAAATGCTCCGTACCGAGGTGGTCATGCCCACGGTCCAGCGCACTGCGCATGGCATTTTCCAAAATGGAAGCCATCCGTTTGGTAAAACGGCGTTCCTGCGGTTTTGCCTGCTCACCGCCAAAAAATAATGTTTCAAGCAAATTACGCGGGTCAACAGCGCGCCCGCCGCCGCTGACGGCGTACGGCATCAGCTTTTCGGCGCAGTCCGCGCACAGCCACTTGTCAATCTGTTTATTATTTACCATGCACACTACGTGCACAACGGCTTCTTTTTTGCCGCATTTCTGGCATAACATATCTGTCACCTCACCTGCATCATCTTACTTATGGCATTCTGTAATACAGTTATTTTTTTCTTTTCATCCGCATTTATAATTTCAAGCATATATTTTAAAAGCGCATATTCGCGGGACGTAACCATGCCGCGGTGCGCCCAGTGCTCCAAAAGAGCCTGCGCAGTTTCCCGGCGTTCGGCTTCCTTATTGGGCGGCGTAACCCGCACAATGCGCACAAAGCCGCCGCTGCCACGGCGCGATTCCACCAGATAGCCCTTTTCCGGCGTAAAGCGCGTGCTTATAACATAGCTTATCTGCGACGGAGCGCACGATAATTTATCGGCCAGTTCATTGCGCTGCACCAGCACAGTGTCCTCACTGTCCTCCAGCAATTGGCGGATAATAAAATTTTCTATTGCATCAGCAAGATTTCTCATATCTGATTACCCCATAAATTTAGATGTATTGTTTTACACTTATTATATTTGACTTTTCGACTTTTGGCAAGGCATAAATAAAAAACAGCGATGAAATTTTTGTAAATTCCACCGCTGCCATTATTTAAAAATTACAGATTTTTTGCAAATTCGTATGCAAACTGCCGTGCTGCTTCTGTTTCATCAACGCAGGCACGCCATTTGCAGTTAAAGCCGGTCTGTAAATCGAACCCTCCTGCCGTAAGCATGGCTTCCATATCTTTCTGCGCACCGCCTGCCCAGCCGCAGGTGCCAAAAGCTGCCGCTTTTTTGCCTTTAGGCTGCAAGCCTTTTAAATAAACCAGCATACCGCCGATTGTTGGCATCATGCCGCTGTTTAAAGTCGGTGAACCTACAAGCAGGCCGCCCGCTTCAAACAATTCTGCCGCTACAGTGCTGCACGGGGTTCTGTCCATACGCATCAGCTGCACTTTTACACCGGCAGCGGCAGCGCCTTCAACCATGGCGCGTGCCAGCGCTTCCGTGCCGCCCCACATGGTATCGTAGGCAATAACAACGCTTTTGCCGTTAACGCCCGTTCCCCAGGCTGCGTATTTTTCAAGAATCTGCGCAATTTTGCTGCGCCAGATAACGCCGTGCGCCGGAGCAATCATTTTAATATCAAGCGCAGAGGCTTTTTTTAGCGCACCGCCGATTAAACGCGCATACGGCCACAAAATGTTGGCAAAATACTTTTTCGCTTCATAGAACAAAACATATTCGTCAACTTCGTCATCAAAGCGTTTGGAAGAAGCATAATGCTGTCCGAAAGCATCGTTGCTGAACAAAATACCGTCCTGCGGGCAGTAGGTTACCATGTTGTCGGGCCAGTGCAGCATCGGCATGGGCACAAAAGTCAGTTCACGGCTGCCGAGGCTTATTTTGTCGCCTTCCTTAACAACCATAAAGTCAAAGCCGTCGCCGTAATGGCGCAAAGCCTCGTTTTTGCCCTGCATGGTAATAACAAATTTAGCATTGGGAGCCGCTTTTAAAACCTCCGGCAGCGCACCCGCATGGTCAGGTTCAACATGGTTTACTACTACGTAATCTATTTTGGCAGGGTCAGCAACACGGCGTATTTTCTCCAAAAGCTCCTCTGCATAGCAGGCCTTAACTGTATCAATAAGGCAATTTTTTTCATCAACAATTAAATAACTGTTGTATGAAGCGCCGCGCTCGGTTTTATATCCGTGAAAATCCCTCACAATCCAGTCCGTTGCACCCACATCATAAATACCGGGCGCTATTTCCATTGGCATCATTGGTTGTACCTCCTTTTGTATTCATCATAAAACAAATTAAAGATAGCCGAAAGATAATTTTTTCAAGTTTTTATCTAAAAACAGCCCTGCCTGATGGAAGCTGTTTAAAGTACTTCTGTGCCCGATGCTGATAACCGTAGTCTGCGGCATTTCGGCAGATATTAAAGTGTACATGGCTTTTTCCGTAGCCTCGTCAAGAGCTGATGTTGCTTCATCCAGAAACAGCCAGTCCGGCTTATAAATAAGCGCACGCGCAAAAGCCACGCGCTGCTGTTCGCCGCCGCTTAAAACATGCGCCCAGTCTGCTTCAACATATAAATTTTCTGCCAAATAACCTATACTGCATTTTGCAAGCACGTTTTTCAGTTCTTCATCACTGCACTCATGCCCGCCGGGGTACAGCAGCGCCTCGCGCAGAGTGCCGAGCGGCAGATAAGGTTTTTGCGGAATAAACATGGTGTTTTCCGCTTCCGGCATGGCAAGCCTGCCTTTTACATAGGGCCAGATGCCTGCCAGAACGCGCAGCAAAGTACTTTTGCCGCTGCCGCTTGGCCCTTTGATTAAAATATTTTCGCCGCGGCGCAGGTTAAATTCCGCACCGTCAATCAAAATATGCCCGTCCGGCAGCGTTATATCAAGCTGCTTGGCTGCAATGCCGCCATCAGATAACTCTCGCTGCAAATCCGGCTGCAATTTTTCCTGCTTAACTTCGTGCATATGCAGCCCAAAGCCTGTAAGACGGTTAACAACAGACTGCCATTCGGCAATGGAAGCGTACATATCCACAAAATACGAAAGCGATTCCTGTACTTTACCGAAGGCATTGCTTACCTGCATCAGCCCGCCCAGCGTAATCTGGTGTGCCAAGTAACGCGGCATTGCCACAACCATCGGGAAAATAATGGCAATCTGCGAATAACCGGAATTAATCCAGATAAGCTGTTTGCGTTTTTGAATAATTTTCCAGAAGTTATCCAAAAGCAGTGCAAAACGCTTTTTAAAAATGCTGCCCTCACGCCCTTCGCCGCTGTAAAAAGCAATGCTCTCAGCGTTTTCGCGCATACGCATCATGCTGAAACGGAAATCAGCCTCGTAACGCTGCTGCACAAAATTAAGCCCAACCAGCTTTTGGCCGGCAACATGCGTTACCCAGGTGCCAAGCGCCGAATAAATAAGCGCCACCCACACCATATAGCCTTCGATATGGAAGCTGTGACCCCAAAGCGTAAAATCGAGCGGCCCGGAAATATTATACAAAACAAATACGAACGATACAAAAGTGCATACCGCCTTTAAAACGCCGATACTGAAAGTCAGCGTCATTTCCACAAACAGGCGCACATCTTCACTGATACGCTGGTCAGGGTTATCGGTATCGGCACCGAAAACCTGCAGACGGTAATAGGTTTTATTGCGCAGCCATTCGTCAATGTAGCGGTCTGTAAGCCAGCGGCGCCAGTTAATTATAAGCACCTGCTGCAAATAAAACGAATATACCATTAAAATAATGTACAGCGCGGCCAGCCACGAAAAATGTATCAGTTCATCAAAAATTTTCTCGGTGTCGTAATTTTGCAGCGCTTCATAAAATACGTTAAACCAGTCGTTAATTAAAACAATTACATATACAACCGCCAGCGTAAGCGCAATTATTACCGCCAGCAGGGCAAACGCCTTCAAGCGTTCTTCCGACTGCCAGTAGCTTTTGGTTAAAAACCACACATTGCGCAGAAAACGGCTTTGTTCTTTTAATCTGTTCAAGCAAATTCCCCTCTATTTCAAAATAGTTTGTTTACTCTAACTATTATACAACACAAATTTAAAAATTCCTGCTATAAAAAATGCCCCGCCGTCAAGCAGGGCATTTTTCACTAATTATTTACTTTTATCAGGTTTCTTCTTTATGCTTTTTGCTGAAGAATTTTTCTACAACTACAAAGCATACCGGAATCAGGAAGATACCAAACAGCGTGTTAAAGGTCATGCCGGCAACTACGGCGTTACCCATGGATACACGCGCGCCTGCGCCCGGGCCGGTTGCAACAGCCAGCGGCAGGCAGCCGAGGATGAATGCAAACGAAGTCATCAGAATCGGACGGAGACGGAGGCGGGATGCTTCAACTGCCGCATCAACAACGCCCATACCTTTTTCCATATTCATTTTGGCATATTCTACAATCAAAATTGCGTTCTTGGCAGCGAGGCCGATAAGCATAATCAAGCCAATCTGCATATAAACGTCGTTTTGCTGCCCGCGCAGGTACTGGCCGAGAATGCAGCCCAGTACGGCAGTAGGCACGGAAAGGAGAACTGCCAGAGGAATGGTCCAGCTTTCATACAAAGCTGCCAGGCAGAGGAATACGAAGATAAGGGATATTACAAAAATCTGCATGGAGCGGTTGCCTGCTTCAATCTGGTCACGGCTCTGGTCTGTCCATTCATAGCTGTAAGTTACCGGCAAAGTTTCTGCCGCAACTTCTTCCAGAGCAGTCATGGCCTGGCCGGTGGAATAACCTTCGGCAGGGTCGCCTGCAATTTTAATAGCGCGTGCGCCGTTAAAGCGCGTCATAACAACGGAGCTGTTCTCATTGTCATAAGTTACAAGAGTGTTCAGCGGAACCATCGTGCCATCGTTGCTGCGTACAAAGAAATAACGCATATCGTCAACGTTGGAGCGGTATTTGTCATCAGCCTGCATAACAACTTTCCATGTACGGCCGAAGTTGTTCAGGTCGTTGATTTCGTAGCCGCCGAGGAAGGTCTGCAATGCGCTGAATACGCTGGAAACAGGTACGTTCAGGCTCTGTGCCTTATCACGGTCTACGTTGAATTTATACATAGGCGTGGTGGTGTTCAGTGTAGTGTAAATCATGCCTATTTCCGGGCGCTGGCGTGCTTTCGCCAAAAATTCCTGCGCACGGTCATTCATCAGGCTTACATCTTCACCGCCAAGGTTCATAATGTACATACTTAACGAACCGGTGCTGGAAGCGCCAGGCAATGCAGGCGGCTGGAACGCCATAACCGTGGCATCCGGGAATTTAGGGCCGAGGCCCTGAATCATAGGAATGATATCCTGAATGGTGGTATCACGTTCTGCATAAGGCTTCATGGCTACAACTACGAGGCCGGCAGATGCTTTCTGCGCAGAACTCAGAATATCAACGCCGGATACTTCCATTACATAGTCAACGCCCGGGAATTTCTGAACTTCTTTACTGAGTTCGCCCATCAGCTGAATATTACGGTTGCTGGAAGCGCCCTCCGGCAGGCTGAAGGATACGGCGCTCATGCCCATATCTTCATTAGGAACATAACCGGAAGGAGTAATCTTAAACAGGAAGCCGATTAAAATTACGCCAACCAGCAGGCATGCCATAACAACTTTTGCATGGCGGATGCATTTTTCTACGTTAGTTACGTATTTAGCAAGTGTTCTTTCAAACCATTTGTTGAAAGCATGTACGGCTTTGCCGATAAAGCCTTTAATTTCGGCTTCATCTTTTTTAGGTTTCAAAATCAGAGCACACAGCGCCGGGGTCAGCGACAATGCGATAAGTGCCGAAAGCATCATGGAAACGGAAATGGTAATGGCAAACTGTTTATAAAGCTCGCCAACCGTACCGCCGGTAAACGCAGTCGGGATAAATACCGCGGAAAGTACGAAGGCAATGGCCACAACAGGGCCGGAAACTTCGCTCATGGCGCGGTAGGTTGCTTCTTTAGGCGTAAGGCCCGTATCCTGAATATGATGTTCTACCGCTTCTACAACGACGATAGCGTCGTCGACTACGAGGCCGATAGCAAGGATAAGTGCAAAAGCCGTCAGCGTATTAATGGTAAAGCCCAAAAGTACGAACGAAGCAAAAGTACCAACCAGAGATACCGGTACTGCCAGCAGCGGAATCAGCGTTGCGCGCCAGCTGCCGAGGAACATGAAGATTACAAAAATAACCAGTACCAGTGCTTCAAAGAAGGTATGGGCAACTTTATTCAAAGATTCGGTAATAAACTGCGTGTTATCCTGAATAACCGTCAGTTTCATATCTGCCGGGAAACGTTTTTCGGCGTCAGCCAAAACTTCGCGGATTTGCGAAACCGTTTCAATGGAGTTGGCGTCACTGGTAAGGGATACCGGGAATACTACGGAGGCACCGCCGTTCAAACGGCTGAGTACCAGGTCGCTTCTCGGTGCTTCTTCAATACGGGCGATATCCTTTAAGTAAAGGTTTTCGCCGTTAATGGAACGGATAATAATATTGCCGAATTCTTCAGGTGTTTTTAAACGGCCCTGAGCATTGGCAGAGTATTGTTTTTCCTGCTCGTCAACAGTCGGGCGGGCACCTACGGTACCAACAGGCGCCTGAATGTTCTGAGCTTCTACCGCCGTTTCAATATCGCTTGTTGTAAGGTTAAGCTGAGCCAGTTTTTCCGGGTTCAGCCAGATACGCATGGAATATTCCGGGCCGTATTCATCAACGGTGGATACGCCTTTAACGCGCTTAACAGCGTCGATAAAGTTAACGTCGGCGTATGTTCTGAGGAACATACTGTCATAAGTATTGTTAGGCGAGGTAAGTGCGAAATACATAATGGTTTCCGCAGATTCCTTCGTTGTGGTAATGCCGTATGCGGTTACTTCCTGCGGCATGGAGCTGTTTGCCTGCGATACACGGTTCTGTACTTCTACCGCAGCAATATCGGCGTTCTTTTCCAGGTTAAACTGTACGTTCAAGCTGTATTCGCCGGTAGCGGTACTGGTAGAACTCATATCCAGCATATTTTCTACGCCGTTTACCTTCTGTTCTATTGCCTGTGCAACAGATTCTTCTACCGTCTGGGCACTTGCGCCCGTATAGTTGGTAGTTACGGAAATACGCGGCTTGGTAATATTAGGATACTGGGCAATAGGCAGGCTGAAACCGGCAATAGCGCCCAGCAGCGTAATCAATATGGCCAGCACCATGGCAAAGACCGGACGGTCAATAAAAAATCGTGCCATTCAGCTTACCTCCTTATTTTGCTGCACCGGCAGCATCGCCGGATTCTGTTCTGTCGGCGGTAGTGTCAAGTTCTGCTTCCGTCATCGGTTCGGGGTTTACAAGCGCACCGGCCGTAATTTTGCCGGTACCTTCAACAACGATTGTTTCATCGCCGTTAAGGCCGCTTTCAACCATCCACAAACGCCCTACGCGAGGCCCAAGGGTAACTTCGCGCATTTCAACCTTGTTGTCTGCGCCGATAACATAAACAAATTTCTTATACATCAATTCCGTAACGGCACGCTGCGGAATGAGAAGTGCGTTAGCCCTGGTGCCTGCGGTTGCCTGCACATGGGCGAACATTCCCGGCAGCAGTACGCGGTTCGGGTTATCGAACAGCGCTTTAATGGTAAGCGTACCGGTGTTGGCAGTCAATGCACGGTTAACTTCGGCAATGCGGCCTGGCAGGTCATAAGTGGTGCCGTCGCTCAGAACAATGCTCAAATTTTCCAGCGGTGCTGCCTGCCCTCTGTCAACGGCAGTGTTGGCAAGCTTCAGGTATTCAGGCTCAGCCATGCTGAACTCTACAAATACCGGGTCGGTGTTGGAAATTGTTGCCATGGTGGTCTGCCCGTCGGTAACATAGTTGCCTACTTCAAGGGCAGTAGTATCAATGCGTCCGGTAAACGGAGCCGTTACATTGGTTTCGTTCATATTAATCTGCGCATTTTCAAGCATGGCTTCCTGTGCGTTTACGGATGCCTGTGCCTGGTCACGCGCCATAATGGCGTTATCGAGAGTCTGTTTGGAAACAGCACTTTGCTCATAAAGTTTTGTGTAACGTTCAGCATCTACCGAAGCGTTGGCAAGCTGAGCACGGGCATTGGCAAGGTTTGCCTGTGCCTGCAAAAGGTTGGCGCGGTAGGTACGCGGGTCAATTGTGTACAAAATCTGGCCTGCCTGAACGGTTTCGCCGCCGTTAAAATACTTGCCGGTAATCTGCCCGCTTACCTGTGCTTTCAGCTCCATTTCCTGCTGAGCCTGCACAAAGCCGGTATAATCGTAAACCAGCGGTGTATCACGCTTTATTACCTGCATGGATTTTACAAGCGTAGCCTGCGGAGCCGCTGCTTTTTCGCCGCCGCAGCCGGCAAGCGAAAACACAGTTACGGCAGCAAGCGCTGCAACTGCTGCTTTGCCGCTCCTGTTCTTACGCAAAAAATTCAACATAAATCTATTCCTCCTTCTAACTTAAGTTTCAAGTACAAAAAAGCAAAAAGGATATACTTAAACCAAAGTAATATAATTATATTCCTTCAAAAGCAGAAAGGCAAACCTTAATTTCAGCAAATTTCATTAATTTTACTTATCGTTGCTTTTATTTTCTCGGTTTTTCGCCGTTAGACTCTCCAGTCAGTTCCTTTGTGGCAAATTTGTTTATTTTTTGTTATTTTTTCAGCAAATTTTTGTTAAGCATAAATTTTTCAAGTTCGGATGCCGGTATCGCGGCTTCATTCCAACCCGTGCCGTCTTTCATCTTCTGGCAGAACACCAGATTCTTTCCATTATAATACCAGGAATTCGGCACTTCCTTTGTAAAATCAACCTTATCTTCAGCGCCAAGCAGAGCAAGCACCGGCAGTAAATCCGGGTTTTCAACATCCAGTACATCGCTGATATCAAGGACTTTGCCGTCGCTGAGCGATATGTTCAGCGGCAGGCGTTCAAAAATTTCTTCGCTGCCTTCACCCATTACGCCGAAAAACATCAGCGACATCATGTCGGAACCTGCAAAAGGTACCGTATAATCAAGCTCGCAGCGTTTTTTGCCAAGCGCTGAGGCATAGGGCTGCCAAACTTTCTCCAGCTCGCCGTTAATGGTGTTTTGCAGTTCCTGTTTGCCTTCAACCGCCATCAGCGGATAAGTTACGCTGCTGCCGTCCATTACTGCCTGCTGCTTGTAAAGCATGCCGTTGCCGAAAACAAGGTTGCGGCGGAATTCGCCGTTCTGCACGATTTGCGTATATAGTTCGCGGTCCTTTAACTGCCATCCGCCGTCATATTCCCACTCGGCAGCAATTTTGGCAAGCGTGTCCTCGCTGCCTGTGCCGCTTACGGTCTGCAAGGTTGCAAGCCTGTCCATGCCTTCGTGGTCTGCAATAACGGTAACCCCGCTCATGCGGCTTTCCGGCTTGCGGTAGGGCTTTAACAAATTTCCGTTTTCATCATACAGCCCGCAGTTAATATAGTAGTCTTTTTCATGCGGCAGCACGCCGTATTCAACGGCTTCCGTACGCACGCCGTCTTTAAAATCTTCAAACACAAATTCCGTTTTAAAACCGGGCTTAAACGCAGCGTTAACAGCTGCGCCCAGATTATCGCTGCCGGTATAAATTTCCTGCACGGCATTTGGCAGCGCTGCGTCGATAATGCGCACCTGCATTTCCTGTGCCGCCCCGCTTAAAGAGCGCACAATAATCTGCTCGCCCTTACCGGTAAAATGCCCTTTCTGCAAAATATTGGCATAGCCGCCCTCAAGCGAAGGCGTATAGGCGGTTATCAGTTTGCCGCTGCCGTCTTTAATCATCAGCAGCAAATCGCCGTAATAGCTGCTTCCTCCTGTAAGTTTATTGCCCCACAGCTCGGCGGTTTCCTGCGTTCCGTTGCCGTCGGTATCCGCTTCAATGCTGGCAAGGCACACAGGTTCCGCGGCCAATGCCGCACTATGCCCCGCCGCCAAAATAAAACCTGCCGCCAAAGCAAAAAATCTATTCCATTTCATAAATATAGCCTCCGTTATTTACAGCATTACAAATTATATTATACCAACATCGCGCTGATAACAAAAGCAAAACCTGCTCAGTAAACAAAAATAAGTTTTACAGTGTATTTTTTAATAAAAGTAGTGCATTTATCGGTTTTTTGATGTAAAATAACTGATAAGACGCTTACACAGTGTTATGCTGACAACCACTAACTACGCAAAGGATGATGACGATGAAAAAATTACTGTTTTTACTGGCAGCACTTTGCCTGGCATTTGCCCTTACAGGCTGCGGCGGCAGCGAAAAGCAGGCACCAGCAGCGGCCAAAGCGCAGGTTAAGCTCGGCATGCTGCGCCTTACCAGCAGCGCGCCGCTGTTTATTGCTATGGACAAAGGCTTTTTTGCCGAACAGAATATAGAAATACAGCCGGAATGGTTTGACGCGGCACACCCCATTGCCGTTGCAACTGCTTCTTCGCAGGTTGACGTAGGCGCAACCGGCATTACCGCAAGCCTCTTTAATATGGCGGCAAGCGGCCAGCAGCTGGCAATCGTTGCCGATAAAGGCCGCGAAGAAAAAGGCTTTCCTTCTTCCGCACTTGTTGCGGCGGCAAACGCTTATAATAACGGCTTTACCAGCCTGGAAAGCATTAAAGGCAAACGCATCGGCATTACGCAGAAAGGTTCCACCTTCCATTATATGCTGGGCAGAATGCTTGAACAGAAAGGCATGAGCCTCGACGACGTGGAACTTGTACCGCTCGGCAAAGTAAGCGCCGTAATGGCAGCGCTTGAAAGCAGCCAGATTGACGGCGCAATCTTAAACGAGCCCAACATTACCAAAATGCAGACCGCAGGCACGGCGCAAACAATTGTGCAGGTTGGCGACATCATTCCTTATCAGACTTCCGCACTGTTCTTCTCGCCTGAATTTATGAAAAACGAAGATGCCAACATCCGCTTTTTAAAAGCCTATAACAAAGCCTGCCATTATTATTACGAAGCAGCCGTTGAAAAGAAAGACCCCAAAAAACTTGATGAAGTTGTAGGCATTATTGCCAAATACGTAAAAGCCCCTGCCGGTGATATTAAACTTGGCCTGCCGTACATTGACCGCGACGGCAAACTTATGGCGGACGATATTAAAACACAGATTGACTGGTATTCTTCACACGGTATGATGCAGGGCACCCTCGACCCTGCCAAAGTAGCAAATACCACTCTGCTGGAAAAAGCACTGGCACAGTAACAATTTAAGGGCGGAACAGCTTCCGCCCTTTTTATTTGGAGGCACTTATGAAACTCGTTATAGACAACGTAAGTAAAAGTTTCGTTTCGCGCACGGGGCATAACCTGCCTGTTTTGCAGGATATTAACCTTACCGTAAACGAAGAAGAATTTGTCGCACTGGTTGGCCCGTCAGGCTGCGGCAAATCAACACTTTTAAACATCACAGCCGGGCTGCTTGCGCCGACAAGCGGCAGCGCCAGCTTTACGCATCTGCCGCAGGGGCATGTTCCGCGCACCGGCATTGTTTTTCAGGAAACTGGGCTTTTTCCCTGGCGCAGCGTTTACGATAATATCGCCTTTGGGCTGGAAGCAATGGGCGTGCCCAAGCAAGAACAAAAAGACCGTATAAGCCACTACATAAACCTTGTTGGCTTAACCGGCTTTGAAAAAGCACTGCCGCACCATTTAAGCGGCGGCATGCGCCAGCGCGTAGGCATTGCCCGCGCCCTTGTTATTAACCCCGACCTGCTTTTGATGGACGAGCCCTTCAGTGCGCTGGACGCGCAGACGCGCACCATTATGCAGGAAGAGCTTGTTACCCTGTGGGATAAAACGCGCCTCAGCACTTTATATGTAACCCATAACATTCAGGAAGCCGTTATGCTTGCCGACCGTGTTGTGCTGCTTTCGCGCCGCCCGGGCAAAATAAGCCGCATTTTAAATATCGGCATACCGCGCGCAGAACGCGAACTGCCGCAGCACACTGAAGAAATTGCCGAATATATCCGCATTATCTGGGAACACATCAGCAAAGACGCGCGCGCAGCCTTAATGGAGGTGGAAGGCAATGAATGAATATAAAATTACCGATAAAATGCACAGCTGGCAAAAAACTTACCCGGTATGGGTTTCCGCTCTTTCCGTCATTGTGCTGCTGATAATCTGGGAACTCATCTGCCGAGCAGGCATTGTTTCGCCGCTGTTTCTGCCTTCACCGACAGGTATTTTAAGCGCGCTTGCCGCTATGGTTGCGGGCGGAGAAATCGCTGCAAGCCTTGCTGCAAGTATGTACCGCATTATTCTGGGCTTTGTGCTCGGCAGCGTTATCGGCCTTGCCGTTGGGCTTTTTACCGGCACTTCCGCACTGATTGACCGCATTGGCTCGCCCATTGTAAACGCGCTGTACCCGATACCTAAAATTGCGCTGCTGCCGCTGTTTATTTTATGGCTCGGCATAGGCGAGCTCAGCAAAGTAACCATTATCGCGCTGGGCGTGTTCTTTCCGGTAGCTATGAATACATACTCCGGCGTAAAAAATGTAGACCCGCTTTTAATTAAGGTAGCCGTAAGCTTTAACGCCACCCGCTGGATGACCTTAAAAAAAGTTGTGCTTCCGGCAGCCCTGCCCATGATTTTTGCCGGGCTGCGCCTTGCGGCAGGAACCTCGCTTCTGCTTCTGGTTGCCGCAGAAATGATTGCCGCACAGGAGGGCATCGGCGCGCTGATACTGCATTACGGCGATTTAATGATTACCGACCGCTTAATGGCAGGCGTAATTGTGCTTTCGCTTTTGGGGCTGGTGTTTAACCTGCTTTTGCAATGGGCAGAAAACCGCACCATACCCTGGAACAAATAATTTAAAATTGTATACATTATTTTTACGCGGCAGGGCTGAACTTGCCGCGTTTTTTATGGTATAATAGCGGCATACAATTTTTTGTTTTGTAAATTTATTAAGTGAGGAGCAAACGATATGAAAATTTCCCAGCGTGTACAAAATTTAAAATTATCACCTATCAGAAAGCTGGCGCCCTATGCAGATGCCGCAAAAAAAGCAGGCAAAAAAGTTTATCATCTTAACATAGGCCAGCCGGATATTGAAACTCCGCCCCAGTTTATGAACGCCATTAAAAATTTCGACGAAAAAGTTATTGCCTACGGCGCCAGCAAAGGCGAACCGTTTTTAATTGAAGCAATTCAAAAATACTATGCCGAAAAAGGCATGAACTATGAAGCAGGCGATATTTTCATCACCAACGGCGGCAGCGAAGCCCTGACCTTTGCCGTTATGGCTTTGTGCGACCCCGATGACGAAATTATGGTTTTTGAACCGTTTTACGCCAACTATACAACTTTTGCCACCGAGTTCGGCGCTAAAATCAACGCCGTAACCACCAGCGTGAAAAACGGCTATCATCTGCCGGACGCTGCCGAAATTGAAAAACATATTACGCCCAAAACCAAAGCAATTCTCTTAACCAATCCGGGCAACCCGACAGGCGTTGTTTACACCGAAGCAGAAATGCAGACCATTGCCGCGCTTGCCGTTAAGCATGACCTTGCAGTAATTGCCGACGAAGTTTACCGCGAATTTGTTTACGGCGGCGAATATAAGAGCTTCGGCACTATGCCCGAGCTTGACAACAACCTGATTATTATCGACAGCGTTTCCAAACGTTACAGTGCCTGCGGCGCACGTATCGGCTGCATTATCAGCAAAAATAAAGAGTTCTGCCAGCAGATTAACAAATGCTGCCAGGGCAGGCTGTGCAGCCCGATTTTGGAAGAAGTTGGCGCAGCAGCACTTTACACAACCCCGGTAAGCTATCTGGAAGAAGTAAACAAAGAATACCAGAAACGCCGCGACACTATTGCCGCAGGGCTGAAATCACTGCCCGGCGTTGCAGCCAGCGACCCGAAAGGCGCTTTTTACGTAATGGTTAAATTCCCGGTAGATGACGCAGAAAAATTTGCCATCTGGCTGCTGGAAAACTTTGACGTTGACGGCGAAACCGTAATGTTTGCCCCCGGCAACGGCTTTTACAGCACCCCCGGCCTTGGCGTTAACGAAGCACGCCTTGCTTACGTGCTGAACTGCGAAGATTTAAAACGTGCCATTTACATTTTAGGCGAAGCCTTAAAAGCTTATCCCGGCAGAACCTGCTGAACATAATAAAGCACAAACGGCATCACGTAAAACGTGATGCCGTTTTGTTTTACTGCTCACAATTTGCAATTTTTAATAATTACCGAAACAGCAGATTGGCTGATATTAAATAAATTGGCTAAGAACACCTGCGACAAATGGCATTCACCATAAAGCCTGCAAATTTCTGCATTGCGCTCAGCGCGGTTTGTAAAAGGCTGCACCGCCACCTCCGTGCCGGTAACGTTTAAACCGCTGTCGCGAATTACCACAATTCTGCGGCTGCCATCTTCATCCCTTATTTTTAATTCCCACGTGCGCATACCGCTCTTGCTGCGCGACAGATAATTTTCAAACTCTACCGTACCGCCTGCCGCAAACTTTTCCAGCACTGTTTTATCAAGCCCTGTATTTTCCTGATTCATTTTTACCTCGTTTTTAATTTTTGTTTTTTAACAGCAAAAGGGAGCTAACGCCCCCTTTTACTGTTTAGCTTACTTTTCCATTAACTTAATTTATTACAAGTTCAATTAAAAGCTCCACTGCATGCCAACGTTAATCTGGTAAGTTTCGTCGTTGTCATGTCCGAAGGAACGTTCAAGGTCCAAGAATGCGTAGCTGCTCTTGCTCATCATTGCTGCAAAACCAAGACCTACGTCATACCAGGTTCCTTCGTTTTCGTAACTTATTCTTTGCCAGCCATTAGTACTTGTATCAAATGCTCTAATATCCTGGTCGCCTAAGAATTCATGCAGTACGTCTGCTTTAATGTAAACGGTGCTCTGTTTTTCTTCGCCAAAGTCTTTACCAAGACGGAAGCCTGCACGCCCAATTAAGCTGTTGATACCGTCAACATTTACTTTTGTACCCTGACTGGTTGTGTAATCCGCACCGGTTACACGCGCCAACTGTGCCTGAATTTGAGGTTCAAAATACCAGTCACTGCCAATATCTTTTTTGCGCCCGTATTCAGCACTGATACTTAAAACATTGTTGCAGTAATCGCCGCTGATTTTCTCTCCGCTCGTAGGTGCGTAAACATCAAACTCGCTACTTAAATGTCCCCATTTTGCAACGTAATCAGCATAATGTCCTTTATCTCCCATCCATGTATCATACAGCCACAAACCATAACGGTCAATTTCGCCTTTGCCTGCAATATCGTTATAACCGGTATCGCCATGCATGTAGTCTATTGCCATGCCTACGCGGCGTTCGCCGTTATCGCATTCCTGTTTCTGGTCATAGCCAAGTTCATACATGGTGTTCTGGCTGCGGTAAGCATCATCCTTGCCAATGCGGTCATGGCGGATACGTACCCACATGCCTTCATCTTCTTCGCTGTTAATATAACGTGCTTCACCAAGGCGCTTGTTCAAGCGGTCCATATAAATAGCATTGCTGTAGTTAGCGCGGCTTGTAGCAATAATTGCCTTGCCGGTATCAGAATATTCGGTATGCATATCAATGAGCTTATAATTCAAGTGATTATTCTTATTATCAAGCTCATCACCTGTCGCATTTTCATCAGCTAAAAGCAAAACCTTGTTTGCAGCCGCAGAATCAGACTCTACACCATCCAAAAAGTCCTTTACACCAGAATTGCCCGGTTTTTCCAATGTCATCTTATCTCCAACTGTTTTCATCACTACTTACATCAGAATCATAAATATCTTTGCCAACGGTATAGATAACATTATTAAAACCTTTATCGCTTGCCGTTACATTAAAGTTTATATCAGAACCTTCCCCTACAGTAGCAAAACGCAAGCCGCTGAACTTATTACCTTCACCAAACTCGGCATACATATCTTCAACAGTTACAATCTTATCAAGTTCAATATTATAAGTACCGGTACCATTACCGATATATAACATATCGCTAAACTGCCTATCACCGTCAAGGCTCATCTTAATATCAGCGCCACCATTTAAATTATAAACCGTCAATGCGTGAGAATCATAATTTTCGTATCCATCTCCAACATTAGTTAAATCTATTAAAGCGTTACCGGTTGTATTAATGCTTGTAATCCAGCTTTGTCCCTGTACATACCATTTAGCACCATCGCCCATAGTAAGGTTTACACTGCCGCCTTCCAAAATCTCGTTGCTGAAAGCCGGGTTATAAAAGCTTTGGTGCGAACCATCAGAATTTTCACTTCCTGCATCGCCGTAATCGTCAGCACGCCCGTACCACACGCCGCCATCACCAAGGTTAAGATTTAAAATACCGCCATTACCGGCAAGCGCATTGCCCTGCAAAACAAGATTGCCGTTGCTATTGCTGCGGGTAAGACCGTTGTTGGTACCGATATTTACTAAACCGCCGTAACCGGAAACAATGTCACCAGTAATTTGGCTTTCACCGCTATAATTTAAATTTACTGTACTTCTATTTTCAACATCAGGAATTTCAGTCAGTCCAGAAATATCTCCTGTACCAGCTGCAACGGCAACACCATAAGCATTACCAGCATTAGCCACACCGTCAGTATTTACACCGGCATTATGCGCATTAACAATGGTTCTGCCGTTAATTTCAATATTGCCGCCCTGTTGTGCCCAAATTGTATGCTCACTATCAGTATCTTTAGCGGTACTTTGAATAACATTTATACCATCACCGGTACTGCCAATAGTTACAGAAGCACCTGCACCCTTTGTATAAACAGCAGAAACTATATTTCTTTCATCTTCATCAGCGGCTGTTACCTGCTTATATTCTGACGAAACATAGTTATTTGTACCAGTAATATTAACTGTAGAAGCGCCTTTTTCTACAACAACAGCGCCCCTTACATCATTATATCCATTCTCGCCAGTAGCTGTTACGGTAGTAATAGATGTATTTTCCGGTGAAATTGCTTTTCCGTCACCATATACAAAATCAAAATTGCTGCTTAATACATCATCATCTGCACCAATAACATTATTTTGACCAGTTATTAATATATCACCGCCAGTTGCATGTAACGTATTATCAGCTGCTAAAATTCTATTAAATTGTGCCGCCGTAATTGTTGCAGTACCCGAACCAACTGTATGTACACCAGACTCACCAATTAATTTTATATTACCATTTTGCGCAGTAATAACTAATGTACCATTTTGCGCTCTTGCAGCATCTCGCGCATAATCTCCCTTCGTATTCTCATCATTTATTTTATCACCAATAAATACATCATTTTTAGCAGTAATGTCAAGCGTTCCTCCACTACCTGCATAAACACCATAATACTCAAAAGCACCAATATTAATACTATCTGCTTTCAAAATCGTTTCTCCAGCCGAAGTAAGACTAACGCCATTAGCTGCCATTAAATTAATAATACTTCCCTCTTTGTCACTACGCATATATACATTATTTATTACTCCTGATTGTGCATTATTACGTAATGCCCAATAACCCGAAGAATTAATATTTATGGATTGTGTATCATCTATAGTAACTGTTACTGGCTTAGTAAGTGGTATATCTCCTTCGCTAACTTCTTGTATTATCCCATTTTGAGTACAATTAATAACCAAATGCTCTACATCAAGCGTAAGATCATGTTCATAAAGATAAATACCATTACCATTAGTTGTATTTAATGTTAATGTATTAGCCTGAATGTTGCTACCAACAAAAACTGCTAACCCACCATTATCATTTTCTACCGTTACATTACCGTTACCTTTTATAGTCGAATTATTTAACTGAATACCATTAAAAGTTAAATTTGCATTATTTTCAACAGTAATTACTTTATTACCTAACCACGACCAATTTAATGCACTACCTGTGGTATTACCATTAATAGTTGTATCCTTACTTACTGTATAATTATTTCCATCAACACTTATGCCTTCAATAGGCACATTTGCGGCATCTTCAAAATCTCCTGTTGTTACTTCCGCCGCCCACGTACTACCATACACGCCGGTACTTAAAATTAACCCCAGTATAATTGCCCTTTCTAAATTTTTCTTCCCTTTCATAAAAACCACCTCATAAAATTTTTACTGTTTTACCTAAAGCGTAATATTTTTATATGCATACGCTTTAGATTAAATTATTAAGTATTAATAATTATTATTTTATCATGCCTTTACCACCCCCACAAGACATTACGAATTTATTTATAAAAATATTTTGCGTCAGCCCTTCGCATTTACGCAAAAAAGCATGGCAGCTGATGTGCCATGCTTTTTTTAAGCTATCGTACCATATTCTTTTTTGTTACTTCAGCGCCGCTACCACTCCCGACGTGTTATTTTACAGATTTACAGAGGTAGAATTAAAAAACTGACAAGGGGTTTTCTGCTTTCATAAAAACAGCAAAATACGGGCAATATTTTTATACTAACGTAATTTAGCAGCATTCTGTTTTTCATTTACTAAACCTTTTATACACAATATACGCCACTGCGGCGGTTACAAGTTCTGCCAGCCAAAAGGCGTGCCAAACGCCCTGCGCACCGAAACTGCGGCTTAACAGCCACGCTGCCGGTATAATTATTACCACATAGCGCAAAAGTGAAATTACAAGCGACGGTACGCCCTTGCCAAGCCCTTCCAGCGCGCCGCAGGCGGTTACGCTCACTGCCGATACGATAAACCCGGCACAGATTATGCGCAGCGCCTGCGCTCCGGCTTCTACAGTTACGGCATTATCGGTAAAAAAGGCCATTAAAACATCCGGCACCGTCAGGCAAATTATTGTTCCACCCAGCATAATGCCTGCGTTAAGCACCAGTGTTGTGTTGTAAATTTTCCTTACGCGCTCGTGCTCGCCCGCGCCATAGTTAAAGCCAATCAGCGGACGCATGCCCTGAATAATGCCGTTGGCAGGCAGGTACAAAAAAGTTTGCAGCTTGTAATAAATGCCAAGCACCACAATATAGCTCTGTGAAAAAGCCGCCAGTATGGTGTTAAGCGAAGACACAAGCAGCGAAGGCAGCGCCAGATTCAGTGTTGCCGGTATGCCGATGGCGTAAAGTTTAAAATCAAGCCCGGCATCACAAGTTAAATACCTGCGGCTCAGCCTGATGCGCAGCGGATAATTTTTATAAACAAACAAGTATATTAAAAGCGTTACTATCTGCCCTATGCCGGTTGCCACGGCCGCCCCTTCTATCCCCCATTCAGGGAACGGCCCGATGCCGAAAATCAAAAGCGGGTCTAAAATAATGTTGGTTATGCAGCCTGCCATTAACGCAATCATGGTAACTTTCATGTTGCCGACTGCCTGAAAGATTTTTTCAAACGCCAGCCCCAGCATGATTATCAGCGAAAAGCTGAAAGCAATATTGGAATAACGCACGCCCATATCTATAACCTGCGCATTATTTGTAAAAGCGCTTAAAAACTGCGGCATAATGGCAATGCAGGCTGCCATCAGCACCACACCGTGCAGGGCGGAAAGCGCCATGCCGTGCACCGCCGCGCGGTTAGCAGTTTCGCCTTCGCCCGCGCCAAGGTAATAGGCAATCAGCGCGTTAATGCCCACGCCAAAGCCAATGCTGACGGCGTTGATAAAATTCTGCACCGGGAACACCAGCGACAGCGCCGTCATGGCGTCCTCGCTGATTTGCGCCACAAAAAAACTATCCACAATGTTGTACAGCGAGTTCACCATCATGCTGATAACCATGGGCAGCGCCATTGAAGTTATCAGCGGCAGCACCGGTTCTTCCTTCATAAAATTTTCGTTCATATTCCCTCTCCTTCCGCTGCATTAAAAAACCACACAGCGCCCGCTAAGGCAACTGTGTGGCGAAAAGTGGCTATGCCAGAAAAATCCACAGCGAATTTTAGTATTTAGTTCTCTAAAAATATACCACAGCGGCGCAGCGCTGTCAACAGTGCAAATTAAAACCCCGGCGGCGGAGCACCGGGGCCGGGGGAAAGTAGCTGCTTTAATGCAGCTTTATATGTTTTATTGTTCCGAACAAAATCCCTTATTTTAGACTGCAAGTTTGTTTTATCAGGCGCGGTGCGGCTTATTTCCGTTCAGCCTTCCGCGCCGCGTGGTTAATTATTTAGCAGGTTCTGCTTCAGGCATAACAGCCTGTGCGGATTCCTGTTTGCCGTTGCGTGCGGCAAAAATGGAAGCCAGAAGCGAACCGGTGATTTGGTGTACTACGCCGCCGATTGCACCGGGAACTGCTGCCATCGGGGTGAAGTGCAGTGTACCGAGCGAGCAGGCAAGCGCTGCGTTCTGCATGCCAACTTCCAGCATAACGGTGGTGCACTGCGCTCTGCCCATGCCGGCTTTTCTGGCGAGCATCCAGCCAAGGGCGTAACCGCCAAAGTTTTGCAGCACTACAACCAGAACCATAACCCAGCCGAGCCTTAAGATGGTTTCGCCGTTTAAGGCAACCATGGCACCCATGATTGAAAGTACGCTGAATGCGGATACGAGAACCAAAAGTTTGGAGTATTTAACGACGAGTTTGTCGCCAACTGCTTTATGAACGAGGATGCCAAGCACGATTGGCAAAAGGATTACCTGAGATACGGATTTAAGCATTGCGAGGAAGGAAACTTCAACCCACTGGCCTGCCAGCATCCAGGTTAAAAACGGGGTAAGCAGCGGTGCAAGCAGAGTTGTTGCGGTAGTAAGGCAAACAGACAAGGTAACGTCGCCTTTGGCAAGGTACGTCATTACGTTGGAAGCCGTACCGCCCGGGGTGGTGCCGAGGAGAATCATGCCGATGGCAAGTTCGGGAGGAAGTTCAAACCCCACGGTTAAAACGTATGCGAGGAACGGCATGATGGTAAACTGGCCTACGCATCCGAAGAACACTTCTTTAGGACGGCTGAGCACCAGTGCAAAATCGCTGGCACGCAGCGTCATGCCCATGCCGAACATGATAACGGAAAGAAGCAGTACAGTCTGCGAAGCCGCCCAGGTAAAGCCCTGCGGGAAGAAGAACGCTGCCACAACAACTGCAAACACGATGTAAGTAAGATATTTGCCTACGAATTCTGCCAATTTGTTCAATACACTCATTTTTCATTTCTCCTTTGAATAAAATAATTTGTTTAATAACAAACCGGCGATTGTAAAGCTTTTTTACCAACAAAAAAGGCTTTGCCTCTTTTGTAAGAGACAAAGCCGAATAGCTCTGCGGTACCACTCTTATTGCCGTAATAATACGGCCACTTTACCGGCATCACCGAAAGTTTCACAACTGACGTTCAATGCCTGACGCTGTAACGGTCGTCCTCCGGCCACACTTACACAGGCTTTTGCCCTTCAGCTGGCAGCTCATGGGGGATTTTCATAAAGTGCTTTGATCTTATCTCTCAGCTAAATGATAAGTTCTCTGGAATCTGGGCGGCTTTACTACTTTTCCCAATCAACGCAATTTGTTATTTGATGATGTTATTATAATAGGCACACAACACCTTGTCAACACTTTTGCGCTGATTTTTTTACATTTTTATTTTAAAGGTTTATTTTTAATGCAAAATTGTAACATGCGTTACAAACTAAAATCTTAATGTGTTTTAGTTTTTGGGCAATGTACACAAAATCAACTATTTTCTTTGGCGGTTGCGTCTTTTTTCTTTTCCTTTTTGGTATTGTAGGCCTGCATTACGGCGTCCATATCGCCTTTCAGCCATAACTCAACAGCGTCAGCCATCTGCTTAACAGCTTCTTCAATTAAAGGCTGTTCTTCTTTGCCGAAACGGTGCAGCACATGCCCGATAACTGCCGACGCATTGCGCTCCGGGTGGCCGATGCCGATTTTAAAGCGCGGAAAATCGCCCGTGCCAAGATGCTGCTGGATGGATTTAATGCCGTT
>ULOD01056481.1_pt1 | contig 25100 bp, 27 predicted proteins | sample 1952351 | NCBI WGS metagenome assembly ULOD01 (sample SAMEA4835596, study PRJEB28245) | human gut metagenome | biome: gut microbiome; material: fecal sample | place: Denmark | collected 2008 | reverse complement strand
GCTCTTCCTTGCATAAGTCTTCCTGTAAATTGGTCAACTATAACTACTTTACCATCTTGAACTACATAATCAACTTCATTTTTCATAGTAAAGTTTGCTCTTAATGCTTGATTTATATGATGAACTAAAGCTGAATATTTAATATCATACATATTATCTATTCCATAGAATTTTTCACATTTTTTGCTTCCTTCATCTGTTAGGTTAATACTTTTTGTTTTTTCATCTATTATGAAATCTTCATTTTCTTTTAAATCCCTAACAAATCTTTGTGCATCAGTATATTGATTATTTGAATGCATCGCACCACCTGATATTATAAGTGGAGTTCTTGCTTCATCTATTAATACAGAGTCAACTTCATCGACAATAGCGAAATTAAGTGGTCTTTGTACTCTATCTTCTTTTCTAACAACCATGTTATCTCTTAAATAATCAAATCCAATTTCATTATTTGTAGAATATAATACATCACAGTTATATCTTTCTCTCTTTTCTGCTGGAGATAAATCTCTAAGATTAGTTCCTACAGTTAACCCTAAGAATTCAAATATTTGACCCATCCAAGCAGCATCTCTACTTGCTAAGTATTCATTAACTGTTATAATATGTACACCTTCACCAGTTAATGCATTTAAATATGCTGGCATAACAGATGTTAATGTTTTACCTTCACCTGTTTTCATTTCAGCAATATTACCATAATGAATTGCAAGTGCACCTAATACCTGTGTATAAAATGGCTTTTCGTTGATTACTCTTTTTGCTGCTTCTCTAACAGTCGCAAAAGCATCAACAAGTATATCATCTAAAGTTTTCCCTTTTTCTAATTCTTTTTTAAATTCTTCTGTTTTATGTTGTAACTGCTTATCAGTTAATTTTTCATATTCATCACTTTTTGCTTCTATTTGATCTGCTATTTTCATAAATCTTCTTAATTCTTTATATTCAAAATCAAATAAGCTTCTTAATATGTTCATTTAATCATCTCCTTTAGTAATTATAACAAAAATTATATTATTTCACAATAAAAGCACTAATAATAGTGCTAAATTTTTTGCCTTTTCTTATATCTTCCATAGATAGTAAATATGATAATCAAACTACATATAATTACTGTAGATAATACCGCTGCTTGCTTATATGGAAAAACATTTAATGAAGGTTTAAATTGCATTTGAATTTTCTTCTCTATATCACCTTTTTTTATTGTCCAAGTATAAACATTATCATTAACTATTTCTGCATTGGAAAAATTAACATCAAATGGATTTTCAATATTGATTTGCAAAACATCTAAATCTGTTAAATTTGTACCATTTGTTTTAATCACATTATCATTTGAAAGTTTTAATTTTTGATTTACATACAAATCAATATAATCATTTGATTTATTAAATTGTATTTCATCAATAAGTTCATGATAAACTTTACTATCAAGCAAATATTCCTCTATCGAATCATACTTTTTATTATATGTAATTCTTACATTATTATCACTTAAAACTACTTCATAATCTTTTTCCGGAATATTATTCTCTTTAAATATTTTTAATGTTTTTGTATATGCATTGTTACTACTATCAATTGTTAAATAAAGTTCCTCATCTATTGACATATCATCATTTATTTTTATGTTATAATTACCCGAACATCCTGTTACTAAAATTAATAAAATACTAATTATAAATATTTTTAACTTTTTATTCATTAATTACACCTTCTTTATCAAGTAATAATTTACTGCTTCTTTATTTAAATCATTAATAGATATAGTAGAATTTTTTGAATAATCTATAGTATTTCCATAAGCTCTTGAAGAGTATGAGCAAACGTAAGGATTATCTAAACTTGAAGGACTTACAATCATAACTTTTCCATCATTAGTAGAATTGTAGACAATAATATAATCATGATCACAAGTTAATTTTGAATTTTCATTTGCAGATACTTCAGCAATTATTATTCCACCATTTTTAAGTTCATCTTTTATTACGGAACTATCAATATTAGTTAATGATAATGCTCCATATTTTTTCATAACTGATGAAAAAATACTTCCAATATCAAATTTCATATTACATAAATCTGTATTATCACTCTTATATAAATTAAATACTTGAACAGGATTTATATTATTATCATATAAAGTTGATATTGCGGTTGATATTGCAGTAATACTACTTCCAAACGAATTCATATATATTTTTTGATTATTACAAGTATAATATGCAGTTTTCATATAGGCTTTATTTTGATTAAAATAATATAAATTTTTACCTGTCGCAGTTGTATAATTCTTTTCAGGTTCTATTCCATCAGAATTATTTCCATAATCTGTATTAGGATGTATTTCATTATATAATGTTATTTCATTATGTTTTTTTACTCTTTTAATACCATCTATACTAGAATTATAAACACAGCTATTTACTGTAAAAATATTGCATAGCAAGAAAAACAGTAGTAGTGCAATATCTGCAACTATTATGTATATAACATAACTTTTCTTTCTTTTAATTATTATGATTATTGGAAGAATGACTAATGCAATTATCTTTAATATAATAAACAACCATAATACTATAATATTATTACACATATTTTCACTCCTCTTCTAATTAATTTCAGATAATGTTCCCTGTGAAGAATCATATTTATAAAAATAATAATAAGTTGGTGAATCATCACCTTTTGTTTCCGTAATAACTATTTCGTCTACACCATCTTTATCAATATCTACCTGTCCAAAATAATTATATTTTTTTACATCAATTGAATTTTTATCATAATATGACTTATCTATAATATTAACTTTATCATTTGAATCAACTAGGAAAACAATACTATAGTACTCTTCTACTTCACTTTTATAATTTTTTACACTATACATAGTCATATTTTTTGTTACTTTTTTTGATACATCAGTATATTGTTTATCTAAACCATTATTAGACAATACTTCCTGTATTTTTTTTGTTTCATTTTGTGTATAATCATTAGACTCCTTTGATTTATATATATTAAAATTTAATTCCTTAGTATAAGCAATAACTGGATTTATATATTTCCTTGATAAATCATTCTTATATATTTCAAAATAATTGTAACCATTTTCTTCTTTATTATTTAAATAACACTCCTCCGAATTTCCGTCATCATAAACTAAAAACTTATTAAAATTATATCTATAATTTATTTTTTCAGGGTGATCTATTTTAACAATCTTGTTATCCTTATAATAAATAATCGTATTATTACCAAATATAGCAACAACTTTCGGATACATAATAAATTCATAAAAAACTTCTAAAACAATTAGTATTATTAAAATTAATAATAATATTTTACTATATTTTTGTTTCATACCTATTCTCCTTATTATGGTTTTCTTCTTGCAGATTGAAATCCACTTCTAGCCCAGTCACCTTGATTGTATGGATTTTCCCTTTGAATTGCCTCTGTAGTTCCTGCATTATACCAAAGGTCATTACCTGAGCTATCTTTCCCAGCATATATTTGAACGTGGCCTGGCATAAATACAATGTCACCCGGTTGTAAATCATCATAATTAGTAATTTCTATCCAACCACTATCAATAAGAACATTTTCAATTCCATCATGTGCTCGCTGATATGAATACCTATTCAATGTTTCCTCTGGAATCGCTCCAGAAACATATAAAACGGAAGCAACAAATGTAGCACATACTGTATGTTTATTTGGATCATTTGTAGCAGCTGCGATATCGTTACTAATACTTGCGGCATAAGTCCAATTTTCTGTTTCATATCTTAAATGTATTTGAGCTGCGGCTGCCAAAATATCACCATTACCAGTAACAGTAGTACTAGTTGAACTATTAGTTCTTGGTACATATGTTATAGTATATTTTTTATTAAATACTGAATATTTATAATTACATGTATAGGCATTCCCTGATAAGTATTTATCAGATACATTAAAACTTAATATTAAATTTATTATTGTTGGTGTAAGGAATAATAATAATGTTGCAGTAAGTCTTTTTGAAAAATTTATACTTGCTTTTTTTAATGCATCTTTTTCTGAAGATACTGTTGCTTTTGCAAAATCTAATGATCCAAATAATATTAATAATATTGGACCTGCAATATAAAATATTATCATTACATTTTTAACAAATTTATTAAAATCTTCATTAAATATTTGTCCACAGTTATCCTTGTTTTCTTTTATTATTTGATTTACTTTCCTTTTTTCATTCGGACAGATTTGTTTTTCATCACTTTTTTTCATTAAATCTGTTATAATTATATTTTTTCTTACGTTAAATTCATTACAAGTTGCTACATTAGTTTCATTACTGTTATCTGTACAATCTATAGAACTTAATAAATTTACATATGAATCATATTTTTCAAGTTCTGATTTAACCGAAACACAATTTTCTTTTGCTGATACTGGAACACTTCCAATAAAAAATAAAAGTGTTATAACAAAAAAATAATGCAAAAATCTTCTATCCATTAATATCATCCTTATCTAAAACAATTATATAATAATGAACTAATTTTTACAAGAAAAAAAGTAGAAATACACATTTCTACTTAGTTTCAATTATCCCATAATTTCCATTTTTTCTTTTATATAATACACAAACCTCATTTGTATTAACATCTTTATATACAAAGAATGAATGACCAAGCATCTCCATTTGAATTATTGCTTCTTCCTCATCTATTGGTTTTAATTCAACATTCTTTCTTTTTACAACTTTTTCATCTTCTGATAATTCATCAACTAAATCATATTCAAAATCATTTATTAAAGTTTTATTAACTTTTTTATTTATTTTCTCTTTATTTTTTCTTATTTGTCTTTCTAATTTATCAACTATTTTATCAATTGCGGCATATAAATCCTCATTTGTTTCTTCATTTCTAAGTGTAAAATGCTTTGTAGGGATTGTAACCTCAATTGTTTGTTTTTTACCATTCACCTTTGTTAAAACATTGGCTTCAATTTCATCTGAATCTTGAAAATATTTATCAAGTCTTGCTAATTTGTTTTCAATATATTCTTTGATTGCATCTGTATTTTCCATTTTTGCACTTCTAATAATATATTTCATTCATATCATCTCCTTTTAAAAATTATAACATAAATTTTAAAAAAACCACTATAATATAGCAGTTAATTCTTTTTCGTTTACAGTTTTTACGTCTGTAGCCTGTAAACCTTTATCAGTTTTTATTAAATTAAATTCAACAACTTGACCTTCAGACAAAGTTTTGTACCCATCTTGTTTTATAGATGTATAGTGAACAAATATATCTTCATCTGCTGAACCATTTATAAATCCATATCCTTTCTCATTATTAAACCATTTAATTATTCCTTTTGACATCATATATTCCTCCTTCTTATGTCTATATTTATGATACCGCTATATATACGTGACATTCAAGGAAAAGCGTACCAAAAAATTCGACAAAAATTGCGGTCAACACTTTAATTTTATCACTAATATATATGTAAAAAATAAAACTCGACAAAATTAGATTTTTTTCGAGTTTTTTTGTATTTTTTTAATATTTTTTTATAATTTTTAGAAAATAAGTTTAATGTTTATTTATTATTTTAAAATTTCATATACAACATAATATTGGTGGTAATATGTTGACAAGGAGTAGTTATGAAGAAATTAATTATAAATAAATGTATGGAACTTGTAACAACATATAATAAAGATTTATCACAAAGAGATATTGATAAAATTAAATATGGGTTAGAAGGTTTATATCTTACAATAACAAAATTAATTTTCATTATAATTGTTTCAATAATATTAGGTATATGGAAAGAAACTTTATTATTAATACTTATATTTAATGGTATTAGACTTACAGCGTTTGGAGTGCATGCAAAAAGAAGTATTGATTGCCTTATATCATCGACACTATTCTTTATATTATTTCCATTCTTATGTATTAAACTTACTATACCATTAATTATAAAGATAATTTTATTTATACCACTTACTGTATTAATTGGAATATTTGCTCCTGCGGATACAGAAAAAAGACCACTTATAAATAAAAAGAAAAGAAAAATTTATAAAATATTATCAATAATAATATCAATAATATATATGACTATAGCTATTGTAATTAAAGATAATACACTTAGTAATTGTTTCATATTTGCAATAGTTATACAAATTATTATAATGCTTCCTATAACATATAAGATATTTGGAGTTAGTTATAATAATTACAAAACTTACGAGGTTAAATAGTTGACCATAAATTAAGGAGGGAAATTTATGAAAAAAGCTTTAGCTATTGCTTTATCAGCAATTGGTGCTATTCTTGGTACAGTTGCTACTACTGGATGTGTTGTAGTTTTACTTGATGAACCAGAAATGCCAAAATCTCTTATTGATTAATTATTTAAAAAAGTTCTCATATTTTTGAGAACTTTTATTTTATTTTTTAAAATAAATCATTGCGGTTTGTATAAATTTATCACTTTCTTTAGAACTAAATGTTTCTATTTCAGAATTTGTTTTAGCAATATCTTTAACTATTGATAGTCCAAAGCCATGACCAACACCTTTTGTTGTAAATCCTGATTTACCTACTTTATTTATATCCGTGTTTTTATCATATGTATTTGAAATAGTTAATAAAAGACAATCATCTTTATCCTTTAATTCAACTTCTATCTCTTTTTCTTCTGACTTTAAAGCAGCATCAATAGCATTATCTAAAAATACACCTAATAATTTTGTTAAGTCACGATATGTTTTTAAATCAAAATTTTCTATATCTTTATCTTTTAAGTTTTGATCTACATATAGATAATACTTTATATTATTATCCTCCATTTTGCTTAATTTATGATAAAGCAAACCTTTAACACCACCATCAGGTAAGAAACCTAATTGCTTAACTGTATAATTTTGACCAGTTTTATGTTCACCAATAACTTCATCTAAATATTCTGATAATCTTTCAGGCTTATTTATGTAACCCTTTATAACCATTAATTGATTATTATATTCATGATTTTTCTTACCTTGTTCATTTATAATCTTTTCATATCTTAACACATATTCCATTGATTCATTATATTTATCTTCCATAGCTTGTCTTTGAAATTTATTATAGATTACATATATAAGTGAAAATACAACAAATATTACCATTCCAACATTTATATAATAATTCACACCAGACCCTAAATTATTTTTGTTTGACACTATTAAGAAGGATAATAAAATCATCATAATTATTATATATATCCAATCTTTATGATTTTTTGATATTATAAAATTTAATCTTTGAACATTTTTACATATAAATTTGCTTTTTGATAATAAATATATAAAGATACTATTACAAATAGAAAATATCAATAATGAAAATTGAAATTTTTCATAACTACCTATATTTATTTTAAATATTGAAACAAATACTACTGATATAAATATTTCACTTATGTATGCTAATAATTCATATGTTATCGTATAATAAACTGAATTAGAAATATCTTTTCTAAAAATTGTTAAATATACTGAAGCAATTATGAATATTATATTTGTAATTAACCTTGTTAATCCTTCTAAATATAAACAAGAGAAAATAAATAATGGAATAAAAATTAAATTATAAACAATAAAATCTGATTTATTTTTCTTTTGACTAGAAATATTCAATATTGTAAAATATGACATTATACCCGTAATGCATACACTCAAAATAACATTTAATAAATTCATATTACATCACTCCTTCTTTTTCTGTGTCATCTATATTGATGTCACCATTATATGAATTTAGTGCTCTATTTAATACGGAGGTAAGATTTTTTTCATAATCATCAAATTTTGATACAAAATCAAATAGCATTAATTTTGATTTTAACGTATATGGTAAATAGTCAATATAAGATGTTGAAATAATTATAAAACTATTTAAGTCTTTTTCCCTTATGTTAATTGCAATATCTATACCTGATACATCCTCAAGTTCTATATCCAGAATATATATTTTTTTACCTATATCTGATTTAATTAACTTTTTTAAATCATCACAATAATTACTAAAAGAATAAACCCTATAATTGATATTATTCTTAAACATTACCCTATTAATAATATCAATATTTCTTTGTAAAATTATTTTATTACCTTCACATACTACAAAATTTATCATTTTTCCTCCACCACTATATAATTATACCATATTTTACCAATTTTTATAAAAACATAAAAAAATAGGAAAAAATCACTCTTTTTCCCCATTTTTTTCTATTTTTTCTTTTTCTTCTTTATTTTTTTTATTAACTTTATGAATTATATCATCTTTTATCGTCTTTCTATCAAAGACTATATCTGTTGTAAGTACAAACCATAGTACAATAACAACTAGAATAGCATATATTATTTGACCAAGTTTTGCATTTTTTATTACATATATTATTGATGCACATGAGAATAATATATCTACTAAATATATTATAAGTACTGTTTTTACTTGACTAGATGTCATTTGAAGCAATTGATGATGTATATGTTTCTTATCACCTTGAGTTGGTGATTGACCTTTTATTATTCTTCTTATTATTGCGAAAAATGTATCAAGTATTGGTACCGCTAATATAAGTAATGGTATTATTACTGATGTTATTGTTACATTTTTAAATCCAAGTAATGATATTACCGCAATCATATATCCTAAGAACATTGATCCACTATTTCCTAAAAATATTTTTGCTGGATGAAAGTTATGTACTAAAAAACCTAATGTTGCACCTACCATTATTAGTGATAATGATGCATCTAATCCATTATATATTCCTGTATAATTTATAATTATTGAAATAGTTACAAAAAATATTGTTGCAATTCCACCTGCGAGTCCATCTAATCCATCTATAAAGTTTAAGCAATTCATAAGTGCTACTATAAAAATAATAGTTAAATATGGCGCAAATGCACCAAAATTTAAATATATTCCATATGCAGATACATCCTGCATTACTATATTGCCATAAAAAACTACTACTACAGCACTTGCTATTTGACCAATAAATTGAACAGATGCAGGGAGTCTTTTTATATCATCAAATAATCCAAATACTAATATTATAAATCCACCTATTAATATTGAAATCATTTGTGGTGTCTGATTACAGAAAAGCATATATCCTAATAAGAATCCTGTGAATATAGCAAGTCCACCAAGTTTTGGCATTATTTTACTGTGGATATGTCTTCCGCCAGGGATATCAACAGCACCTATATATAAAGCAAGTTTTTTTATGAATGGTACTAAACACGCAACAAACAAAAAAACTATCGCAATTATTCTTAGGTTATCTAATAAATTACTACTCATTTTATCACCTACTAATAGAATTATACCATATATATAAATGAAAAAAAATAAGTATTTTACTTATTTTTCAAGTAATTTTATATTATCTAACATAACCTTAGTTCCATCTACTACACATGTAAGTGGTGAATCTGCTATTTTAATTGGTACTTTTAATTCTTCTTCTAGTAGTTTTTTAAGTCCATTTAATAATGCTCCTCCACCAGTTACTACTATTCCATTTGTGACAATATCTGCTGATAATTCTGGCATTGTTTCTTCTAATACTGACTTTGTTGCAAGTACTATTTTATGTATTGATTCATGTAATGCTTCTTCTACTTCTTTTGAGCTTATTGTAATAGAACTTGGTAAACCTGTTATCATATCTCTACCTCTAATAAGCATTTTTTCTTTTTTAGCATCAGGATAAACTGTACCTATTTTTATCTTTACATCTTCACTTGTTCTTTCACCAATTAATAATTTATATTTATTTTTTACGTATTTAATTATTTCTGTATCAAATAAATCTCCTGCAACTCTAATTGATTTACTATTTACTATATCTCCTAATGAAAGTATTGCTATATCTGTTGTTCCTCCACCTATATCTATTACCATACTTGCAGATGGAGCACTTATATCAAGGCCTGCTCCTACAGCTGCAACTTTTGGTTCTTCTTCTACATATACTTTTTTTGCCCCTGCACTTTCTGCTACTTCTCTTATTGCATTTCTTTCAACCTGCGTAATATTAGATGGACAACAAATAAGTATTCTAGGTCTTGTAAAAACTCCTTTTACTTTTATTTTTTTTATAAAATTATTAAGCATTGCCTCTGTTAATTCAAAGTCTGCGATTACTCCATCTTTTAATGGTCTAATTGAACGAACTTTTCCGGGAGTTCTGCCTAACATTTGATGTGCTTCTTCACCAACACTTAATACTTTTTTACTTTCTGTTTCTATTGCAACTACACTTGGTTCATTTATGACAATACCTTGTCCTTTTACGTATATTAAAACATTTGCTGTTCCTAAATCTATTCCTATATCTTTGCTTAGCAAGATATCATCCCTTTCTTAATTTTTCATATTTCATTTTAGTAGCATTACCGCCATTTATATGTCTTATTTCTAAATGTTCTTGCATAATTTTATCTACTTTTTTAAATAAATTTTTATCAATATCAAAAAGTCTTTCATGTAAATCTTTATGTACTGTGCTTTTACTTACATTTATTTTTTTTGCTATTTCTCTTACTGTTAAATTCTCCTTTAAAATATATTCTGTTTCTAATCTTATTCTTTTATATATTTTACTATTCAAGTTAAACACCCCTATAGTAAAATATATATAAATATTATTTTTTTATGATTATTTTATTGTCCATTATTTTTTTGTTCTAAATATGTTAAAGGATTAATATATTTTCCGTCACTTATTACTTCAAATAGTAATCCATTTTCTATTTCTTCACCTAAATTTAGTTTACCACTTTTACCAATTACATCACCTTGTTTTAAAAGTTGATCTTTTTTTACATTTACTGTGGATAATCCTTCATAAGTTGTGATTAAATTATTTGAATGTTTTATCTCAACTATATTACCTAATACTTCATCTTTTTTTACATTTACAACTGTTCCATCTAATATAGTAACTACATCAAATGCTTCTTTTGATTTATATAATACACCTGAATTTTGCATATATGTATCATTATAATATATAAGTGCATTTTGTTTTTCTTCATCACTTGCATTTGTATCATAGAATTTTTTTGCTATTTCTACATTATCACTTTTAAATGGTTTTATTGTTACTTCTGTTGTTTCTTCTTTTACAACAGGTACATTACTTGATATTATACTATTATTAACATATGTATAATTATCATCTGCTTTTGATACTTGTTTATTTTGAATAGTATCTACTACTGATAAAGATAATACTAATGCTGTAAACGCTAATGCATATACCATTGGCATTACAAATGGTTTTAATTTTCTTTTTCTTTCTTTCATTTTATCCACCTCATTTTAAGTTTGGTAGATTTTTCTTATTTTATACAATTTTTTTATAATTTTTGTAAATTTGTACCTTGATAATAATATTTAAGTATTTCATCATATGTTTTATGTCTTTTTGCAAGTGCATTTGCGCCATATTGACTCATTCCAACACCATGACCAAATCCTTTTGTTGTTATTGTTATATTTTCATTATTTTTTTGTATAGTAAAATCATTTGATCTAAGTGATAATCTTTTTTGAAAATCTCTTCCTGTAAAAGCTTTCCCATTTACCATAATACTTGATATTCTACCTGATTCTGTTCTTGCTATATCAGTTATGTTTAATTCATCACTTTTTTCTAAATCTAATTGTTTATAAAAATCATCTAATGATACTATTTTTACTGTGGTAAAGTTCTTTGTTTCGGATTCATCAAAACTACTATCTACAACTTTTAAGTATGGTAAATCTTTTCCAAATACATTTTTATTATCTTCTGTTTTTCCATTACTTGTGGAAAAGAAAAATGCATATATTACTTCATTATTATATGAAACATATTCTCCTTCTGTTTCATTTACACATTCCTTTATTTTTTTTACATATTCATCATAATTATTACCCCATTTATTTCTTAATTCTTCATCTGTTTGATATACCTGTGATGATGTATCATCTTTTACATCATATTCATAATTTTTATGGTTTTCTATTTGTTTTAATGCATATGTTCTTGCTGCTACTGCTTGTGCTTTTATTGCTTCTTTTTCAAATGAAACAGGTACTTCTCCTGATACTACTCCAACTAAATAATCTTCCAAATTAATTTTTTCCACAGTATTATTTTTTGTTAAAACTCTAACTACTGTTTCATCTTTATTTGAATTAAATCCAGATTGTATATGTTGAAGTTTATACTCATAAAAAAAACTAGTAATTATAAAAGGTATAAATATAACACTTATTATGATTACCACTATTTTTTTCATAGTCTTCACCCGTTAAAGTATATGTTAATTTAATCTTTCATATTCACTAATTTTATTAATTCTTTTTATATGTCTTTCTTCATTGCTAAATGGTGTATTTATAAATTCTTCTATCATTCTTTTTACTTTATCATAATTTACATCACTAGAAAACGCTATTACATTTGCATTATTATCTTTCTTTGTTACTTTTACATCTTTAATAGTTGTAACTCTTGCACATCTTATTCCTTTTACTTTATTACATGCAATACTTATTCCTATACCTGATCCACATATTGCAATTCCTAAATCTACTTTTTTATTTATTATTCCTGTGCATAACTTAAATGCATAATCAGGATAATCCACACTCTTATCTGAATTTGTTCCAAAATCTACAAATTCAATGTCTTTCATATCTTTTATTATTTTTTGTTTTAATTCATATCCTCTATGATCTGACGCTATTCCTATTTTCATTTTATTCACCCATTATTATTATAAAACATAAAAAAAAAATAAACTAGTATTTAGCTTATTTTTCTTCTGATTTAAATCCATATTTAGCATTAAATTTTTCTACATTACCTGCTTTAGATGCTCTTGTTTGTTTTCCAGTATAAAAAGGATGACATTTAGAACAAACATCTACACGAATTTCTGGTTTTGTTGACTTTGTTGTAAATATTTCACCACAAGCACAAGTAACTGTAGTATCCATATATTCAATATTTCCTTGTTTTGCCATTTTTATTTCTCCTTCCGCCATAACTATTTTTTTAGTCATAGAATTACTAAAATCTTTAATATTATAACAATTTAGCGTTGTTTATGCAAGTATAATTGATCAATTTTACGATATAATTTATTAAAAATTGCAATATTACCCTCATTTGTTATATAAATATTGTTTCCTTTTGTTAGATAATCTTCATTTTTATTTAATACATAAAATAAATTTAAGTAATCTATGTCATTTGAATGCATTAATAATTCTAATTTTTCGTTTATATATTTATAATATTTATCATTATCTTCATTTCCTGTATCATTATATATTCCAAGAAATATTATTTTTCCTTCATTTAAATCTTTTACTTTTTCTATTAATACTTTAATATCTTTATATACTTCATCTAGATAATTATATACTTCATTATCGTTATTTTCATTACTATCAACTTTTGATAATTTATAATTTATTTCATTATTTCCTGTATTTATTATAAGAACATTTGTCCTTTTTAATATATTTTGTATATATATATTATCTATATTTACATTATTATTAATGTTATTTATCATATCAATTGTTCTTATATTTTTATATATAAATTCTTTTGAATAAAAACCAAAATTATTCTTTTTTGACAATTCATCATATATTAAATCAGAAAAATTTTTGGATATAATATTATTTGAAAATAGTTCTTTTTCTCCTATTATTGTATAATTTATTTCTTCTTTATTACTCTTTACATAAGAAATAAATATAATGCCTGTAAAAAATAGAAATATTATTAATATTTTCATCTTCATATACCCACTCCCTAGTATTACTACTAGTAAATTATATTTGAGTTAGTTCTATTTTAGCACCTAAAGATGTAAGTTTTTCTGTTATATGTTCATATCCTCTTAATATATAATCTGCATTATTTATTGTTGTTGTTCCTTCTGCGATAAGGGCTGCGAGTACAAGTGATGCACCCGCTCTTAAATCTGTTGCATTTACTGTTTTTCCTCTTAATTTTGTAGGTCCAAATATATATCCTTTATTACTATTTATCTCAACATTTGCACCCATCTTTTTTATTTCATATAAATTTTGAAATCTATTTTCATATATAGTTTCTTCTATTACACTTCTACCTTCTGCTGTAGTCATAAGTGAAGACATTATCTGCTGCATATCTGTCGGAAAACCCGGATATACTTGTGTTTTTATTTTTACAGCTTTTAGCTTATTTTTATTTGATACATATATTGATTCATCCTCTATTTTTAAATCTACGCCCATTTCTAATAGTTTTTGTGTCAACGCTTCTAAGTGTTCTGGTATTATATTTTCTACTACAAGGCTCTTACACGCACATGCACCTATCATTATATATGTTCCTGCTTCTATTCTATCTGGTATAACTTCATGTACTGATGAATGCATATTTTTAACACCTTTTATTCTTATAGTGCTTGTTCCTGCACCTGTTATTTTTGCTCCCATACTGTTTAAAAACATTGCTATATTTACTATTTCTGGTTCTCTTGCAGCATTATCTATTATTGTTGTTCCTTCTGCTTTTACTGCTGCAAACATTATATTTATAGTTGCACCTACACTTGCAAAATCTAAATATATATTACTTCCTTTTAATTCTTCAGCACTAATAATTATATTATTTTCTTCATATTCGATTTTTGCACCTAGACTTTCAAAACCTTTTAAATGTAAATCTATAGGTCTAGATCCAATACTACATCCTCCTGGATATGAAACTACTGCTTTTTTATATTTACCTAGAAGAGCTCCCATAAAATAATACGATGCTCGTAATTTATTAGACATTTCTTCTATAATTTCTCTATTTTGCATTTGTTTTGTATCTATTCTATATGATTCTTCTTCATAATTATCAACTTTTGCACCTAAATAATTTAATATATCTACTAATGCATCTACATCTGATATATCTGGTACATTATGTAATGTAACTGTATCATCACATAATATTGTTGCAGGAAGTAATGCTACCGCACTATTTTTTGCGCCACTTATTTTTACTTTTCCTTCAAGTTCTTTTCCTCCATGTATTTTTAAAACCTTCATATTTACCTCCTATATCTAATATATGTCGTATTAATATTTTAGCATACTTTAGATAAATAAAAAATATAAAATGTAAAAAAGTAGACAAATGTCTACTTTTTAGTTTACATATTAATTATGCTTTATAACTATATGATTTTGATTCTTCATTTTGATTATTCATTGCTGCTTCAACCATACTTAATACTTGTTTTTTCTTTAATAATTCTGATTTTAATTCTGTTTTATTAAAATCTTTTGTTTCACTTGTTTGACTCATATTGTTTTCTTTTACTTTTTTAATTAATAACGCCTCTGCACTACATTCTGTTTCTATATATTTTCCTTGTTCACTTTGAGCAAGTAACTTTCTTAATTCTTTACCGTCTGCGAATGCTACATCGTCAGTTCCTGTATAATCATATACTTTATTACCATCTTTATCAACACTTACTGATACATTTGAAATTAAATTTATAGTAAATCCTTCTGATGATTCCATTTCTGGTTGATTTGCTGATACTGCATTAAAAATGAAAATTATGTTTTTTTCATAACAGCTTACAAGCATTGTTTTAGATGATGATAAATAATCATCGTCAATTATAGCATTACCTTTACGATAACTTATAGCTTCTGCATCTACAAGTTTTGCAGCATCTTCCATAGCATTTTTTCTATCTTCTTTTGAACCTGTTGCGTAAGCTCTGTAAACTTCATATCTTAAGTTTTCAGTTCTAATTAAGAATTCTTTTATTCTTTCATTATCATTTGATACAAGTTCTGATACTCTTGGTTGATCATATACCTTTATAGTATCTTCATTTTTTTGAAATATATGTTTATCTATTTGATAATGCATATTATTTGAGAATATCATTTGATTCATTAATGAATCTGATGATTTAATATCATCTGGTGTAATACCTTCAAAATCTTCATTTAGTATTTTAACTAATTTTTCAATATCTGATGGTGTTACATTTATATCATCATAAAATTCTTGATAAGTTTCATATGAATTTAATGCAACTTCTTTATATTGTTCTCTATTTGATTCTAATTGTGCTTCTTCTGGTGATAATGTTGCTTCTTCTGTTTCATGTTCTAGAGTTGTTGCTTCTGTTGTTATATTTGATTTTTCTTCATTTGATGCTTGTTTTGTATTTGAATTACATCCTGTTAAGCCACTAGCAAGTACCATTGCTCCTAATGAGGTTGTTACTATTTTTTTCTTTATATCTTTCATCATTTTGTTACCCCCCTTAACAATTTTTTGAAGATGTATAATAAGTTAATACAGGCCCTGAATCTTCTACTGATTTTGTTTGATTCATATTTGCTAGTTCTGTCATTATTGCTGATTTTAGAGCAATATAATTATTTTTTAATGAACTAATATATGAAATATCATTTTCATCTTCTTCTATAATTTCTGGATCTTTAAAGTCTGGTTTCTCTTCTGTATCCTTTGGTGTATTATCCTCTGTTGTTGATTCATCTATTTTTGGTGCTTCAGTTGTTGGTTCGTTGGAATTATTTTTATCACCATCAACATAAGTAACATCTTTTTCGTCTTCTTCTATTTCGGTTGGTTCTTTAAATTCCGGTTTCTCTTCTGTATCTTTTGGTTTATTATCTTCAGTTGTTGATTCATCCTTTTTACTATCATCTTTCTTAGTGTCATCTTTTTTAGTATTATCTTTTGATTCTTCAATCTTAGATGGATCTTTATCAGATGGCTTTTCTTCTTTTTCTACAACAGTTACTTTTTCTTTATCATTCTTATCGTCGCCTTTTTTTGAATCATCTATTTTATCTTCTGGTTCTTTGTTTGTATCTTCTGTTGTTGGTTCAACTTTTTCCGGTATTACTACTGTTTTTACTGTATCATCTGGTTTTGATGGTAAAGATACATTTGGTATTTCTTTTGTTGTTACTGTATCTTCTGGTTTTCCACTAGTTGGTACACCATTTTTTTCAGCATAGTCATCTATAGTTTCACCATTACCTTTATATTTAAGATTCTTATATGATTCATCTGTTTTTATTTCATCATTGCTAAATGATTTCTTTTTTACATTTGACTTATTTTTTTCTTTTGTATTTTGTTCTGTAGTACTATCAAGATTATCAGTAATATTATCCATTTCTGCAGTTTGTTCCTGTCTAACAGGATTTTGCTTATCTTTGTTTCGTTTTGTTAACTTAGATACTGCTAATCCACCAATTGTGATAGATGCTGCTGTTATACCTATAATAAGAATTGTTTTAAATTTTCTGAATGCAAAAACACCGTGTTTTTTATTTTTTTCTTTTTTTTCTTCTTTGGCTTCTTCAATTACATCTTTAGCTTCTTCTAATGATTTTGAAGCTATTATTGCATCAAATAAATCTTCTTTATCTTGATATTCTTTTTTGTTTTTTAATATCCATTTAGCTCTTTTTACTTCTTCTTCATTAGAACTATAATTTGCTTTATCCTTCATTTCTTTTTCATCATATTTTGCAAAAAAGTTTTCTGAAGCATTTAAAACTGCTTTTTGATATTCATATTCTTTTTGTAAGTTTTCCATTATCTCTTTATTATTTTCTTTTTTTGCTTTTTCGTAATCCTCACTAATTTTTAATATTTTTTCGCTTATTTTAGATATTGACATATCTTTACGAGCTATCTTAACCTTTTCCATTAAAATCCCCTCTCTTTCGAAATAACGTGCTATATACTAACACAAAAGGGCCATTTTGTCAAATAAATTAAGCTAATGAAAAAAATCAAGAATTATCCTGATTTTATTTAGTATATTTATCAATAATTTCTTTTATAAAAAATGTATATTCTGCATCACTTGTTGTGCTTTCATCTGCTTCTACTAAGCATAATGGTGGAAATAATACACACCACCAGTTATCTCCTTCACCAGTACCTAATGTTATAACTAATGATTCATACATTCCTTCTTTATATGTTACACTTTTATATTTCTTTTTTGGAAAATAATTATAACCATAATTTATCTTATAATCTTTATCATATCCTAAGTTTTTTAATGTTTCTTTTGTTAAATTATCTAATAAATCAATATTATCTTTTAATATTTTTCTTGTTTCTTCTATTGTTTCTGTTCCTTTTGTTAGTTCAAATATTTTATTTTGTACGACATTTTTAAGTTGAACTTTTATATTTTGGTCATAAATAGTATTGCTGTTTGCGATTACCCTGAATCTTATTGCTTCATCTGGAATTATTGTGTCTTCTGCTTTAACACCTGTAAAAACATATATCATAGATATTATTGCTAGAATTAAAACTATATACTTTTTCATAAAAAAATCATCCTTTCACTCTATGTATGGACGATTATTTTAATTTTATTCAAAATTATGTATAAAAATCATTCTATCTCTTTTTTCTAAGTCTTTTTTTACTATGACTTTTGGATTATTCAAATATTTATATGCATATGATGTAACACTTTCTGCTTCACTTTCACCTATTTCAAAACATATTAAATATTTATCTTTTAATATGTTTTTAGAGTTTTTTATTATTTCTTCATAAAAATATAATCCATTGTTATCCGCAAATAATGCCAAATGTGGTTCGTTATTATATACTATATCCATTATTTTTTCATCCTTAGAAATATAAGGTGGATTACTTATTATACAATCAAATTTTTTATTTATTCCTTTATAAATATCTGTATTTACAAAATTAATATCTGCATTATTTTCTTTTGCATTTGATAAAGCAACTTCTAATGCATCACTTGATATATCACTAGCAGTTATATTTACATTTTCTAATTCTTTTTTTAAAGTAATACTAATGCATCCAGATCCTGTTCCTACTTCTAATATATCTACAGGTAAACTAAAATACTTTTTTATATATTTTATAGTATTTTCTACAAGTTCCTCAGTTTCATATCTTGGGATTAAAACTCTTTTATCAACATTTATTTTATATCCAAAAAAGTCTACATTACCAACTATATATTGAACAGGTTCACCCATTTCTAATCTTTTTATTGCATTATTAATATCCCCATTATAATATTTTTTTAAATATTCTATATCTGTCATTATTCTCCTGCAAGTTTTCTTCTTTGGTCTTCATTAATTAGAGCTTCTATTATTTCATCTAATTTACCTTGCATAATTCTATCTAACTGCATTATTGTTAAATTAATTCTATGATCAGTTACTCTATTTTGTGGATAGTTATATGTTCTTATTTTTTCTGCTCTATCTCCTGTACCAATTTTACTTCTTCTTTCGTCTTCTATTTCAGCATTTTGTTTCTTTTGTAAATCTTCATATATTTTACTTTTTAATACTTTCATAGCTTGTTCTTTATTTTTAAGCTGACTTCTTTCATTTTGACAAGTTACAACTGTATTTGTTGGTAAATATGTTATTCTAACTGCACTATCTGTTGTATTTACTCCTTGTCCTCCTGCACCACTACTTCTATATACGTCTACTCTTATATCACTATCTTTTATTTCTATATCTATATCTTCTACTTCTGGAAGTACTGCAACTGTCGCAGTTGATGTATGAACTCTTCCTTGTGATTCTGTACTTGGAACTCTTTGAACTCTATGTGTTCCTGATTCATATTTAAGTTTTGAGTATACATTTTCTCCCTTAACCATGAATTCTATTTGTGAATATCCACCACTTGTTCCTTCCACAGCATTTATTATTTCTATTTTCCATCCCATATTTTCTGCATATCTACTATACATTTCAAATAAATCTCCTGCAAAAAGATTTGCTTCATCACCACCTGCGGCACCTCTTATTTCAACTATAGTATTTTTGTCATCATTAGGATCTTTTGGAAGTAATAGTACTTCAAGTTCTTTTTCTAAATTTTCTTTTTCTGTTTCAAGTCTTGATATTTCTTCTTTTGCAAATGCAGCCATTTCTTTATCATCTAGCATTTCTTTTGCATCATTAATATCACTAACAACTTTTTTATATTCTTTATATTTTTCAATAATATCTGCAAGTGATGCTTGTTCTTTAGATAGTGAAGTCATCTTTTTTACATCACTTAAAACTTCTGGTTTACTAAGTTCTTCTGTTAAACTATTGTACTTTTCTAAAGTTGCTTCTAATCTATCTATCATTTTTTCACCTACTCTTCTATATCGTCTTCATCAACTATATTTAAATCTTCTAAATCATCTTCCATGTAATCATCATCTGATTCATCTGTATAATCATCTTCTATCGCGTCATCTTCATCAGTTGTTTCCTCTTCTTCATCTTCACTTTCTTCTTCATCGTCTATTACGTCTACTGCATCATCTTCACCATCATCAACAACTACTTTTACAACATGATTTTCTTTTAAATCCCAATTAACACTATCTATTAAAATAAATCTTTTATCTGTTGTAAGTGCTGTAAAAAAATCTCCTATTTTTGCTTCAAATTCAGCTTCTGATAATTCAAGTAAATTACATACTTCTCTAAATAAATTTGGAGTATTATACTGTTTTTTATCTTCCTTAATAATTTCATATGCTATATCAGTATAGCTCATTAATTCTAAATCTAACTTATCTTTTTCTCTTATGCTCATATTTTTACCTCTTTCTTATTATTTGCTATATTTATATTCTTAAAATTATTATTTGTTCACTACATTTTATTTGGCATTTCAATACCAAGCAAATAAGTTCCTTTCTTAAGTATATTTCCAACCATATTTACTAAATATAATCTTGAATCTCTTTCTTCAAGGTCATCAGATAATATTTTATTCTCATTATAGAATGAACTATATGCTTTTGCAAGGTCTATTAAGTATCTTGAAATAATATATGGTTCATTTTTACTTGCTGCTTCTTTAATGGTATCACTAAAATTATATATTATTTTTGCCATTCTATACGATAAATCATCATTAATTTTATTTATATTTACATTTTCTAGTAAAATTTTACTATTTGACTTTTCTAAGACACTATTAATTCTTACAAACATGTATTGAATATATGGACATGTTTCTCCTTGAAAATTAAGCATTATATCATAATCAAATAATTCATCTTTTATTCTACTATTATATAAATCATTAAATATAACTGCACCTACTCCAACTTTTCTTGCTATTTCATCTATATTATCCAAATTAGGATTTTTTTCTTCTATTATAGATTTTGCTCTTTTGATTGCTTCATTTAATAAATCATCTAATTTTATTATGTTACCTTTTCTTGTGGATAACTTACCACTTGCGACTTTTACCATTCCGAATGATACATGAATTAATCCATCAACATATTTTTCATCTAAATCAAGATATTTTGCTACTGCAAATATTTGTTTAAAGTGTAAATCTTGTTCATAACTTGTAACATATATACATTTATCAAAATCATATGTTCTTGCCCTATAAAGTATAGCTGCCAAATCACGAGTTGCATATATTGATGAACCATTTGATTTTTGAATGATACATGGTGTATTTATTCCATCTTGTTCTAAGTCTACTACTTTAGCACCTTCAGAATTAGTTATTTTATTATTTTTTTCTAATATTTCTAATACTTCATTTGTTTTATCGCTATAAAATGCTTCTCCTTTATAACTATCAAAACTTGTTCCAAGTAAATCATATGTTTTCTTAAATTCTTCTAAGCTAAGTTCTTTAAATCTGTTCCAAAGATTCATACAATATTCATCTTTTTCTTCAAGTAATTTAAAATTATTTCTGCATCTTTCTAATACTTCAGGATTTTCTTCACATAATTCATTTATTCTTATATACATTTTAGTTAATTCATCAATTGGATTTTCATCTATATTATATTCATCATGCCAAAGTTTATAAGCCTCTATTAACTTACCAAACTGTGTTCCATAATCACCTAAATGATTTATTCCAACCACATTGTATCCAAGTTCTTTATAAATTCTATATAATGATTGACCTATTACTGTTGATCTTAAATGACCAATATGAAAAGGTTTTGCAATATTTGGAGAAGAATAATCTATTAATACTGTTTTATCTTGTCCAATATTTGCTGAACCAAATTTCTCTTTTTCTTCATCAAATGAATTTATTACTTCTCTTATTAAAACTTCTTTTTTGATATAAAAATTTAAATATCCACTTACTGATTCTATTTTTTCTATAAAATCAGTATTATTTATTTTTTCTTTTAATTCGTCTGCAATCATCATTGGAGATTTTCTTAAAGTTTTTGCTAAACTAAAACATGGGAAAGAATAATCACCGTTTGTTTCGTCTTTAGTAAGCTGAATGAAAGAATATATTAAATCATCTTCCATATTCAATTCTTTACTTATTAGTTTAGATATTTCTTTTTTAAAATCAAGCATCTTTATACCTCCTTTAATATAATTTCATATTTAAAGTTACCAGAATATTCATCAGATAACCATAAGTCGTATTCAATTATAATTCTATCATCATCTATTTGTAAATGATTTGTTTTTACTTTTGTATCAATATAAAAGTTTAAGTTTTTAATAAAATACTTTGATTCTGTTTCTTTATCTAATACAAAATTAAATAATAAATTTGATTCATTATTATCTCTTTCCATAATAATATTACCATTATCGAAAGAAATATTTATATTTTCATCTATATCTTTTATTTTTAAATATTCATTTACTTTATAAACTGCTTCTAAGTTTTCTTTTTTTAATATTTCATCATTATTTTTTATCTTATAATCAATATATACTTTTTTCAAAAAAAATCACCAATCTTTTTTTCAAGTAGCATTATATCATATATATAGTAAAAATGCACTCATATTTTTTCTTTTTTTTTACATAATAATAAAGGAAATATAGGTGAAATTATATGAAATGGAAAAGAATACTGCTAAAATCGTTTGTTTTTTTTAGTTTTTTTATATGTATATTATTTACATTTATTTACTTTTATATTAGTCTTTCGCCTAAAATGGACTTAAAAAAAACTAATAATATAATTATTTATGATAAAGATGATAATGTAATTTATAAGGGAAATGGTTCAAAAGAATGGATTAGTTTAAAGCTAATTGATAAAGATTTAATTAATGCGACTATTTCTATTGAAGATAAAAGATTTTATAAGCATAATGGATTTGATTATGTAAGAATATTAAAATCAATGTATAAAAATGCTAAAAATGGCTCTATTATTGAAGGGGCATCTACTATATCACAACAATATGCAAGAAATTTATATCTTAATTTTGATAGAAATTGGAATAGAAAATTTAAAGAGGCATGGCTTGCATTAAAACTTGAAATTAATTATTCAAAAGATGAAATACTTGAAGGATATTTAAATACTATTAATTATGGTAATGGCGTTATGGGAATACAAAATGCTGCTAAATATTATTTTAATAAATCTGCAGAGGATTTATCTCTTGCTGAAAGTTCTATGCTCGCAGGTATTCCAGGCTCGCCACAAGAATATTCACCTATTAATAATGAAACTAAAGCTAAGAAAAGACAAAGGGTTATACTTGATTCTATGGTTACTAATGGTTATATTACAAAGAAAGAAGCAGACGCTGCTTATAATGTTAAATTAACTTATCATGGAAAAAAGGATACATTAAATTTATCTACTTTAATGTATTATAAAGATGCTGTTATGAATGAACTTGATAAAATTGATATTATTCCAAATGATTATTTAGATACAAATGGAATAAAAATATATACTAATTTAAATGTTAATGCACAAACATATCTTGAAAATGCTGTTACTGGAAATATTAAATCTGATAGTGATATTCAAACATCTAGTGTAATGGTTGAGAATAAAACTGGTAAAGTGATTGCGCTTGTTGGTGGTAAAAATTATGAAAAAAGTCAGTATAATAGAGCAGTTTATTCAAAAAGACAAGTTGGATCTACTATGAAACCATTTCTTTATTATGCTGCACTTGAAGATGGATTTACTGCCTCATCTACATTTTTATCAGAACCTACTACTTTTTCTTTAGAAAATAATAAAACTTATAGTCCTGCAAATTTTGGAAATATATATCCATCTAAACCTATTCCTCTTTTACTTGCGATTGCTTATTCTGATAACATATACGCAGTTAAAACTCATTTATTTTTAGGCGAAGATAAAATTATTGAAGTTGCTAAAAAAGCAGGTATTAAAACTAAAATGGAAAAAACTGTATCACTTCCGCTTGGAACAGAGGAATTAAATATTATGGAGATGACTAATGCATATTCTACTCTTGCAAATGAAGGAGTTAGAAATAATTTATATCTTATTAGAAAAGTGGAAGACTTAAAAGGAAATTCTTTATATAAACATAAAAGTATACCAAAGACAGTTTTTGATTATAATTATACTTTTGTACTTAGTACTCTTTTAAATAATTGTTATGATAGTACTTTAATAGATTATAATGCTCCTACATGTCTTACTATTAAACCTAAACTTACTAAAACTTATGCTATTAAAACTGGTTCTACTGATTCGGATTCATGGATTATGGGATATAATAAGGACTATACTTTGGGTGTATGGGTTGGATATGATAAAAATCAAAAGATAAAAAGTAGTGACTCAAAAATATCAAAAAATATATGGGCTGATACTATGGAAAATTACTTAAGAGATAAAAATGATTCTTGGTATGATAAGCCTGAAAATGTTGTATCAGTTTTAGTTAATCCTATTACTGGAAATCTTGCGAATAATATATCTAAAAAGAAAAAAATTGTTTACTATATTAAAGGTACACAACCTACAACTTATGATAAATAATAAAAGATAACGTGCGTGTTATCTTTTATTTTAAATTATTAATTTCTTCAATTGATAGACCTGTTGCTTTTGATATGTCTTCTACTTTCATATTCATTAACAATAAATTTTTAGCAGTTTGTTTTATACCTTTATTTAATCCG
>ULOD01034208.1_pt1 | contig 25604 bp, 21 predicted proteins | sample 1952351 | NCBI WGS metagenome assembly ULOD01 (sample SAMEA4835596, study PRJEB28245) | human gut metagenome | biome: gut microbiome; material: fecal sample | place: Denmark | collected 2008 | reverse complement strand
CGGAACCTGCGGTGCCCGGAAACGACTTCAAATTTGCCATCCTCTGCCGGTCGAACCAGAATCGGATTGATCACGCCTCCCGCCATGATGCTGTCGATGGTGTCCTGCATCAGCTCATCCTCATCGTTTACTTTGAACGGGTGGTTTTTGAATGGCCGGAGCCTGTCCAGCGGGAGCAGCACGACCTGTTCCGCAACCTCCCATTCGGGCTTCGGCTCTGTGCGCGCCTGTTCCAGAAGTTCCTGTGCCTTGCTGCCGGTGTCTTTGTCCTGGGGAGCGGCCCGGGCCGCGTGTTCTGCTTCCGGCTTTTTTCGCCGGCCTGTCTTACCGGCAGTCCGCTTTGCCGGTGCTGCCGTGTCCTTTTCTTCTGCCAATTTGCATCACCTCCCGGAAATGACAGAAGCCGCAGCGGGAAAGCTGCGGCTCAGACAAGACCGTTTGCCATATCGTGGCGCACCAGGGCGTCGTAGTAATTCGATATGGTCAGCGGCGCGTTGTATAGGGAAGCCAGAAGGTACTGCTTGATGTTCCGCACCTTGCTGGCGTTCTCCTTGAAGGAACTCAGCACATACTCGATGTGCGTGCAGTTGAGCTTGAGAAACTGGCTCTTGACTACCTCTCGGGGCTTATCGTCCCCGGCGATTCGGATGTACTGACGTTTGGAGCAGATGGTATCGAGAAGGAGCTCCATGACCTCTGCGATGGTATCCCGGTCATACGGGTTGTTCTCCAGGAGAATGTCGTACTCCAGATTATCTTCAAGAATTGCCCGATATTGTTCCCGCTCATCCATATCCCGTCCCATCTTATCCACAGGTGCCTGACCGTGACCGCCACCTTGACCGGAAGGGAAAGGATAGGTTTCAGTCTCACTCAAATCAGTATAATTTGAATCAGTATTACTTCCTCGTGATTTTCGGGATTCCGGAGTCGTGAAATTCACGTCTGCTGAATCGTGATTTTCACGAGTCTTGATTCGTGATTCCGGTGCAGGCGGGATGCTGCCGTCGGAGTTATCCACAAAGTTCTTGACGAAGATGAGATTGGGCTTACCCAGCCCCTGCCGCTTGCGCTCTATGAGCCCGGCTTTGCTGTCCAGCTCGTTCAGCAGCTTGGTGGCCTTCTGATCGGCACAGCCGATAGCCTCCATGACCTCCTCCAGCGTGAAGATGATGAACACGCGCCCCTGTTCGTCCAGCCAGCCGTTTTTACGGCTCAGGCTCATCCGATCCAGCAGAATGCCGTAGAGAATTTTTGCCTCGGCGGAGATGGACTTGAAGCGTTCATCGGTAAACAGCGCCTTGGGGATACGGTAAAAGGCAAACTGATCTGCCTGGGCACCGTAGAAATAATCCAGCGTCACTTGGCGCGCCCCCTCTCAAGCGAGCGAAGAATCTCCTTCGTACACCAGCCGATGCACGGTCCGCACTTGCCATACGGGCAGTCATCGCATTCGCTTACGGGTTTCGTTTCCGGCTTTGGCCGGTCATAATAGCAGACCTTCAGCATACAGCCGTGTCTGCCGTAGTAATAGCAGTACCGGCAGTCCTTCGGCTTGCCGTTTTCGCAGTAATCTGTCATAGCGTTCATCCTCCTGAAAATGGGTACAAAAAAAGCGCGTCTGTCCAGCCGCAAAGGCATTCTCCCCGGAGGGAGAGACAGACGCGCAAGGCGTGTTCATATTCAATTCTGGCAATAAAAAATGGGCTAAGCGTCCATCGCTTACTCCCAGTACAACATCAGCTATTCAGTTTCGGCACTGCCCAAATGCAAGGGCTTATGTCGCAAATTCCTTGATATTACGGGCTTTTTCGGGTGTTAGTCCACAAATAACAGCCTCATTGGTGACGATTACATTGAAGTAGCCAATCGAACTATGGTTACGGAGCGTATTTTTATTTATACCAAGGGCTTCGGCAAGGCGTGAGCGGAAGTCATCAGACCACTCATGCGGAGGAAGCAGGGAATTTGTTTGCAGAATGTTTCCACTGCCATCGTTATTCATGACCATATTCATCTTTGTGGCCTTTACCAGGTCGGGATTGATGTCAAAGCCGAAATAGTTAGAGGATGCCATCTCGGAGATCCTGTCCTGAAAAGCCCGGAGAGTATCCGAATCCCAGTTTTCTCGCTTGATGCCGAGAGAAGTTGAAAATTGCTGCTCAAGCTGGTCAATTACATGTGTCATTGCCATGACGAGGAAACCGCCCGTACCGCAGGAACTGTCCAATACATGCTCGTCAACTTGTGGATTTACCATCTCAACTACCATTTTCATAACATTACGAGGCGTGAAAAACTCACCGCGATCACCGCGGAGATTAGCCCCTACGATTTCCTCGTAGGCTTTGCCCTTGATGTCAATTTTGGTATTGAGCAGGCTGTATCGCTGCAACTCGCTGACGATATATGCGAGGCTCCTCGGGCTGAGTTTAATTTCGTCATTGGCATCGAAAATTTTTCCATGACGTTTCTTAACTCGCTGAAAGATTTTTCCGATTCTCTTTTGAACGGTCAACTGTCCATCGGGGTTAGAACGCTCCTCCGATGTCGTATAAAACTCAAGCGGATTCGGAATATTACGCTCATCCTCAATTTTGCAGAAAATAACCTTGAGCAGTTCAAAGAACGCAGGTTGCTTTTGCATGCCATCATTCACATAAATGTGATTATGTCAAGTCTTGAAAACGAATAAAAGATTGTCGTCATAAGCGTTTTTTAAGCTCGTTCTGCTGGGACGGTTGACCTCATCCAAATTACCGTCTGCGGCGGGAATATCGTTGTACTCCATGAATGTAATATTTCCGGCGGCATCAACAGCTTTGCGGAAAACATACTTTTGGACACTGTTGGTCCACATGCCCCACTCACAGTTTGGGCAAACAGACATATATGATTTTAGCTGCGCAATGCCATCCTTGGCATTACGAGCGTCAACCGTCTCTTTTTTGCATTCGATTATCAGCTTGATTGTACCCTGCGTTTGGTCTGCACCTTTTTCCCAGATTACAATGTCTGCGCGAGGTTTGTTTGAACCAACCTGCAAGGTATATTCGATTCTAATTTGCTCCGGCAGATACTTATGCTCGTTCACGAGTCGTTTCTCGATAGTTTGCCGAACATACTCTTCCGGGGTATCGTTACGGAATTTGCCGTCAATATAGTCACATATTTTCCCGTCTGGGATTACGATGATCTTCTGTTCACTTGGCATCGTTACTTCTCCTTTGCTTATTGGCATGATGCCAATTTCATTTTTTCCCGAATGCTTTTGAGCGCATCCGGATTTTCATCAATGTACCTTGCTATATCTGCCGGCAACTCATTTCTGCCTTTTGCCGCCAAGTCAAAAAACCTCTCTCTGGTTTCATTGCTTGCTTGCAGTATTTCCATTGCCTTTAACTGAAGCGGATATGGTGGTGGGTTAGTTCTCCCGGCGAGAATATCATAAAAGTATGGCTTCCGGATACCCAGTTCTGTGTAGAATTTATGCTGCGTTATCCCGGAGTCTTTTATCAGCTGGCGAAGATACTCTCCAAAGCTCTGCTCGTTTTCAACCATTCTTTTTGCCTCCCAATAGGTATGCTTGTATACATACTAACATACTTTTTTGCGTCGGTCAACAAGATATTGCAAAGACCATAGCTCGCGCCGAGGGATTTATTATATTTTGGGGGCGGGCGGCGGCAGTCAATGGCGCGAAGCGTTCATCTTGACCATTGACGGCCGGCGGCTGCTGCGCTACGACCCTTTCCAATCTGCAGGCCACAGAACAATTTCGGTAGCCGCTGCCCAAATTACGCTGTCAGCCGCTCCGTCCCGTGGTATTGACGTGCAGCCTTTCCGCTGTTACAATAAAAGCACAATTTCAGATACAAGACATCATGCAGACGCAGACGGGCTGAAAGGTTTGACAGGCGGCTGCATTTTTATTTTCAGATAGGAAAGGAAGGATGCGAAGGGAAAAGAGGCACAGACGGCAAAAGACGCTCAAGACGCCATTCCTCCGCCGCACGGGAGAAAGCTGCGGCAAAATACTTTTTCGGAGGTGCAACTTGGGCAGGCGGAAAAAACTCACCAACAACAGCGGAATCCCGCAGCATGAGATCGAGAACATCGCCCGAATCCTGCTGCCGGATATCCTCGCCTACTACGAAAGCGAGGAAGGTCAGCGTGAATTTGCGGAATGGAAGGCGGCGCGGGACGCGGCAAAAACGGACAAGGACAGCAACGACGAGAACGCCGCCTGACGATAGATATAAGACAAATCCAAGGGATATATACTCCTAAAACAGCATGGCAAAGGGGATGGCCGACCGCCATCCCCTTTTGTGCGTTTGTTCAGTTTTCATAGGGCTTGTACTCCGTGACGGCGTTCAGGTATGCTTCGACGTCTCCGTTCAAAATAAGATCGGCATAAGCCAGCGGGTCGTTGTAGATGAGGTAGTCCAGCTCCGACCGCTGGAAGCGGTTATCCGCCGCCTCGTTCTCCACGGCGGTGCAGTCGATGGAGATCATGTTGCCGTCCTGAAACCGCAGCTCCACACAGCCAGTGTCCATGTTGAATTCACAGTTTTTGATGTTTTTCATGTTCGTCCTCCTTATCCTTTGCCAGCTTTGGTTTTCTCGGCCCTCTGGGCTTGGATTCGGGACGCTTTACCACGCCGTTTCTGAAATGCGCATCCTCGAACTTCTCGAAGAAAACAAATAATCCGAACCCATCTCCGATTAAGAAGATTTGGTTCGGATTATATTGGTTTGGTGCGAATCATCATAACGGATTTGCAGAAAACAGCACGCATATCCCGGAAAATCTGTTTCGCACATTCGTCAAAACGAATTCGGTCTGCTATCATGTTCTCAGAAACAAGAATGGAGGATATGACTATGCGGACCGTTTTCAAAATACTGCTTGCCCCGGTTTGGCTGCTGCTCGCGATACTGAAGCTCGCGTTCAGGCTTGCGGCAGGAGCGGCGGCGTTTGTGCTCACTATCGCCGGAGGACTATTGCTCGTTTACGATCTTTTTCTGTTGATAATCGGCAGCGGCTCAAAGGAGCTTATGCTCCAACTCTTGACCATCGGTGGTCTGCTGATTGCCGTTCCGTTTGTTGCAGGATTTATCGTTAGCCTGCTGGAAGCGGCGCAGGAACCTATCAAAGAATTCATTGAATCATAAAAGGAGAAACGAATCATGGACATCACCTACACCAAACACGGCGACTTTTTCTACCCCGACCTGACGCTTCCTCCCCAGCCGACCGGAGATATCGGACGCTTTGGACGGATGCGGAAGAAGTATCTCAAGGAGCATCAGCCCGACACCCTTGCGTTGATGCTGATGGAAAATACCTTGTCGCAGCACCTCATCGACATCAACCGTCAAGCCAATGAGCAGATAGAACTTATCACCTCCCGGCTCGCCAAAGTAGAAGGCGTCACCGAAGATCTGAAAGCCTGCGATCAGCTCGGGTGGATACAAGCAACGAACTCATGCCGCGCAAGAGCTGAGGAACAGGTCGTCAAAGAAATAGTACTTGTATAAAGACAAAAGGACTGCACCCGCGTGATGCAGTCCTATTGATCGTAAACGATATTTCATTGCTGATGACAGATTGTCTGTAAGCTTATTCGTTGTTCTATGTATGGTGTTTAATCATCTTGCGATGTCAAATAATTATCTCAATTACAATTTAATCTATCAGCAATCTGAGAACAGACAACAGCTCTGGGGAAATGTTGGACATAGTCATTGCATTAATGAAATCTTCGTTTCTGAGTCTAATACTGAAGCGTCTAATAGCAACTTCTTTAATAGTCTTTATCAGGTCTTTCCCGTTAATAAGAGCCATTCTGTTTTCCAATGACGTCCACTGCTCATTCAAGTATTGCCTTGCAGCATCATTCGCAGCAGGGACACCAAGCTCCTTCTTTTTATTATAGAAACTTTGCGATAAAGCATCAAATACAACATCCCTAAACTTCTCAATGGCTGTTTCAATCTCTGTCAAGAACTCTGTCGGGCTAATTGATTCTAGCTTTTTTACGGCCGATAAAACAGCAGGGGTAACCAAGTAATTTTCTATTTCCTTCTTTTCCCAGAGATGAAGGATAAGATGATTTTGTTGTGCCTTTTCCCTCAAAGCCTTCATCTCCTCAGGAGTAGAGTAATCCCTGTCAAGGAGGCAGATTGCTTTGATTTGCCCTGAAGTTTCCTGATAGAACAGCCGAGCTGTTCCTAACGCCTCATTGAACCTGCCCTTTCCGCCCAGCTCAATGCATGGTATCTCGCTTATGCTTAACTTTTCATCCGGAAAAACCTGCTTGCAGATTTTGCTCAAAAGCTGCATATCGTGTCCTTCGACAAAAACGCACTTTTTTGCAGAGCCTAATCTCAGAAGAGAAAGATTGTGTATGCCTCCGATATTTTCAATGATGCTCTGTGCTCCCTGAATGTCGTTTGCATAAGTAAATGAACGGCTGTTTTTGTCAATGGTAACAAGACTTCGCGGATCGGCACCGGATATAATCTCCGTTGAGTGAGTTGCTATAATGACTTGACTATACGAGCTGGTCACCAAATCGAAGATTCGTCGCTGCATATCCGGATGCATGTATACATCAGGCTCATCGAGGATAATAGTATCGGTATCCTCACATCGGCTCAAAAACCACATAATCTGCAACCACATCTGAAGGCCGCTGCCCATTGTCCCAATTTCCGCACTGAAACTGCCATCATAGACCAGGAGCGATATAGGATCTTCACCAAACGCGGGAATCAGATACTGAATGCGTAATCCATCCCATGTGCTTTGGGCAAGGTTTTTAAATTTTTCATAAAACTTATCGCGATAATACACCAACTCATTTCGAAAATGTCTTGATGAAAGCCGAGTGCCTAGACCGTTTTCAATAGTTTCTGGGGAAAGAAGCTTCTCTTCATCCCTGATAAGGCCTATTTGCGGCATAATCATAACAGAGGAGATTTGAGTTTTAGAAGCTTTCCCCTTTGTTGTTATATAGTTTCTGTTAGCATCAATAAGACAAGCGTATGCACCATCTTGATTAGCGTAAACAATAATATGATCGTTTCCTTCAAAAGTTGCATCCAACTTAGCGTATGCGCCTTCCAGCTGATGGACTACGCACTTAAGGTCAACATCAATATTATCGGTATTTATTCGGAAACCTTTTTGTGCCTTGGGCAAGTTAAACTCGGGGGGCATCTCTTTATAAACAGCAGATTTGCATTTCCCGACCGCAAAGGCAATTAGACGCAATGCTTCAATCAGTGTGGACTTCCCGGCGTTATTGCTTCCGACAATAATGGTAATGTCTTTGAATGAAAGCTTTGAACTTTTATAGCATTTATAATTCTCTAGCAGTATGCTTTTTAACACCCGAACCCTCCGTATAGAACCAGTTTAATACGATTATCATTCACGATGATCCGCTTTCGGGTTGTCAGACCAAAATCCGATATTTGGGCTTTCAAACGTTCCGATGATTACTCCTCTGTCAAGGAACGTATTCCTCTCTTCGCAGCAGGTCTCAGGCAGAAGCGCACAAGCGTGGCATGCGGCAAGATTTAAAGAATCCCGTCCCTGTCCGTGGCTCATAATGCATACGGGATCGTTTGAACAGGTTTTTGCCGAATCAATAGCCTTTTTGAAAATCCTTGGAAATGCATCCGGGCGACCTTGCCTTACAAGGCCGCCTAATGTGCCCTCCGAATCACCGCTTGCAGTATAGATTAAAATCCCAGACATTGTTTTTCCGTCCGATTCATCTGCACAGTACAAGCGTTCACACAACGATGCAATACTGTATCCACACTCAAAACTAAGCTGAGCAATTAACAAATGGGCGATAGTGTGAAGCAATAAGAACTTTGCAGTAATATTGCGGGGGTGGTTCTGACCGATAAAAGAATTTGCATAGTTTTCGTTTATTCTCGCGGTACGAACCGATACCCCAGGGTTTGATGCAATCCATTGGTCAATATCGTTTTGACAAAACTCAATAAAGATTCCTTCTCCGCGGACTTCGTATGCCGGATACCATCGTGTTTCGGCTCGTTTAACCGATACAAACCCTTCATCCTCGCTGGACATGGCGGGGTTAATTCTTGAAAAGCCTATCAATGCGTTTACAACACGAACTTTGTCAACGAGAGAAATTGACTTCACATGAGGAATCCCATATTCATCAGAGTTCATGGCTTCCCTCGAAAAATCACCCAAAGAGCCTTTTGGGGTAGATATTTCTCCCGTTAATGCCATATACTCCTCAAAGCGATATTTTACACTGGTAACGTCAACGGTTTCGGAAGTCTCAAGCCATTTCCCGGTCAGAATCTTTTCAACATCAGCCTGCAACGCTCCTATTTCAAGAGCAATTTTCTCCGCCCATTTTGAAAGACGTTTCTTAATCAGAGCAATTTTCTCTTCTTCCGTTTCCTCGTCGGCAATTTTGATAATACATTCATCATATGCTGTACTCTGCTCTATTTTGGTGTTGAGCTTATCCGCATACGGAGGAATGACCAAAGAACTGTGGGTAACAGGAAAATACACAGACGAAGCTCCTCGCTGAACAGTTCTGGGATACTTCGAGCAGTTATTCTTTGTATGATTAAACGGATGATTACCATCGCACTTAAATCCAAAGCTTCCGTCTTCTCTGTCCATGCGCTCAAAAACATCTTTATCAAAAGCATCTTTCAACGTGGTATGCGCTCCGCATGAGCACTCGACGGACAAGCCCTCCAGACCTTCTGAGCCCGAAGCACCTGTTTTAAACTTTAATGACGGATTGCCGCAAATCGGTTTTTTTGATCGTGCATGAACCCACTTGACCCATGGAAAGTCGTTCAAATGTCCGTCTTCACAAACCGTAACAATACGAGCGACTACCAAATCCTGATGACACTGCGGACACTGCAGGTGGCTTACCATGTTTTCGTCAATTTCTAAGGCTCTGTCCTTTGCTTTTCTTCTATACTCCGATATCCATTTGCTTAATGGCTGAAAAGTTCGGCACTTCGGACAGAAATACCATTCCGGGAACCTTGCATATGCGATATCTGTAGGCAGTGCGAAGTAGTCAACTCCGAGTGCCTTAGCAAATCGATCATCATAAATGCGACTGGTGCCACTCCAGTACTCGGGAGCGGATGTGACAAGAGTCTGGTCAGGGAAATCGACCATAGCACCAACACCGTATTGAAGGACGGCCTGAGCTGCTCTGACGGAATGGGTAACCTTGTTAAGCTCAACTTTGGATTTAATTTGTTCAGCCATTTTATTCCTCCCAAATAATAACGCTGCCCTTTACGTAAACATCAACATTCCTCATTGAAGTAAGAGTTTCTTTAGCATCATCTTTTCCCGCCGAGTTGTATTGCCTGAAAAGGCGTCTTGCACCGCCCGACGGAGGAGTAACCATATATCGTCTGCCGAAGCATAACGGCGCATCACTCTCCTCGTGAGCGTCGTTAACCGTATCCTGCCAATAATCGAAGAATTCCTGCATTTCCGCCTCGACTTCGGGAATATCGTCGCGGAGTTTATATTCCGACCGTTCATTTATGCCTTTGATACGTCCGATAATGAATGCTTTGATTTCTTCAATAGAATCTTCAAAAGAGGCGATGTCAAAGAGATCGGCATCTTTGTCTTCAGTCAAAGATTCTTTATGTCGGAGCAGCGTTGCTATAACCGCATGCAAAGCCCTTTCTCGAGCCGGCTTAGAGAAAGGCGTGGCGCCTGTAGGTTCAACAAACCTGTAGAACGAGTCGTGATATGCGCGGAAACGCTCGTAATGGGAACGGTCTCTGCTTTTGGTTGCATCATATTGAACAAAGGCGACTCCGGGGAAAGAACGACCGATACGGCTTGACGCCTGTATATACTCGCTGGTCAGCTTAGGTTGACCTACCATCAGCATTACATTAAGACGGGCAACGTCAATACCGACCGAAATCATATTTGTTGCCAGCAGGACATTTGACGCATATCTTTTTTCGCTAGTATTCTCCTTTGAGTATTCGACTTTCTCCAGTTTATCAAGAGTTTCGTTCAACTCGGTTGTGGAAACCCTGCTCGTCAATTCGTCCGAATTAACAATTAACCGCCTTGAGGTAAACATTCTGTTAGCGGTACGGATGATGAAATCCTTAACGTCATCATCCACAAGGGTGGAAGCTTTACCTAAATCCTTAAGGCTGTTAAAGTATACGGTAAGGGTCCACAGCTTGTCCTTGACTGCATCCGGCAGGTTCATTGTGTACGCTTTTTGCAGTAATGCAGCCATTGAACGGATCTCGGTCATTGCTTTTGTCCGGCCGGACGGCATTATTCCCACATATTTCCTTCCGAACTTTCCTTTTGAATACTCTACGCTATCCTCTTTTGCAAAGAATGAATCCTCCGCATCCAATCCCGGAGCAGGGAACTGCACGACTTCTCGATTATACAGTACCGAGCACTGTTCTTTTGCACGCCTGATAGTTGCCGTAGATGCTATTATTTTGGGCATTACCCCTTTCATGCCTGCCAATCCGTCTACAGCAGCTTCATACAGACCGACCATTGTACCCAGAGCCCCGGAAATAAGGTGCAACTCGTCCTGAATGATAAGCTCGGGACCGCGGTTAGGGGAATTCAACCCAAAGAATCTGCCGACACGTCCGTCCCATGCCATCATAGCGAACTTATCAACGGTTCCGAAAAGCAGAGTGGGAGGATTGTCGTATAGTTCCTCATCAATGATTTGGATCGGAAGACGATTGGTATAATCACAGTCTTCATGAGGGCAAAACATATAAAAATGCTTTCCGCTCATAGCATATCCCCATGCACCGACTAAACGGCCGCTTTTATCATCTTTTACGAGCTTGGTTCCGCACCACGGGCATTTAAGCACCTGGAACTTATTGTGTCGCTCTTTTTCGTTTCGGACCGAATAAGCGGAGCTCACATTCTGAAGCTTTTCCAAATGATCCTCAGCGCTGTTTTTTCCGGTGTTATTATTCGGAATATGAGAACCGCCGATCCAGAGGCCTATAGTAATCGGAGTTCGCCCCAAAGGATACGCAGGATACCTATGCTTTTTCTGAAGGCTATCCTTGCGGATATACTCACAGGCACAAATCAGCGTTGCGGCTCTGGTAAACTGCTGTGCAGCGAGGAGCCTGAGCGTGTATCTCATCATTACGGTAGTGCCTCCGGACTGCTCGGGATAGGCCAACTTTCTGTAAAAAATCGTGAAAGCCGTTAATCCTAGGTAGGCTTCGGTTTTACCGCCACCGGTCGGGAACCAAATCAAATCGACAATAGAGCGATCATCGCAGGAATCATCAACAATTGAGTTGATGTCCATCAACAGGAATGCGATCTGGAAAGGTCTCCAGCGGCAATTATCGTCCGGCTCCTCTGTATAATCCAACCCGCAGAGCCAATCAGATATTTCCTCATCCTCCGGATATCTGTCGGCATTAACTCGAGCCATGGACTCCTGCTTCTGAATGTGAATCCGCTGCATAAACATAGCTCTGTTGGCAAGAAGAAATGCCGTAAAAGCATTATCGTTTTGCCGAAGAGTTGCAATGCCCGAATACATTCTTTCCGCGGCACGTTTGCATTCAGCGATGTTTTTTGCTGCTGCGGTAGTGTATCGTTCGTCAAGAGAATCTGCCGCTTTTTCCAAATCAGAAACCCATGAAGAATAAAGATCGACCAAATGTGTCATAGAACGAAGTTTCGTTTCCCGATCCGCTGCGTCTAGGTCGGAAAGATACTTCATTGACAGCTCTCTGTCTGTGATTAAATCGTTATTGGGAAGGGAGAAGCTCATCGGCGGTATTTCCTTTACAGGGAAGAAATCCGTCCATAATTGGCCGCACCCGATTTCATCAATATCCCAGTCTGCAGATGTGCCCAGTCCGGTAGCGTAAATCTTTTTATGTCTATATAACAGATCAAGAGACTTTTCCTCTTCATCCATATATTCAGGGTTGGGATTCGGATTACTCTCTGCGAAAACGAACTCATTATTTTCAGTGGATACTTGAATTCTCGACTGAAAAATGCATTCTCTGGCATTGGCAGAGGGGCTTTCCGTGCCATTGACAAGCATTACCGTGACAGAATACACATCCTGCATGATTATCTTGCGAAGCGCAACAAGCTTCGCTTTTGTTCCGTCCAGATCGGATGTTTCGGGATTGTCCGCATAATCGGAATCACCAAAAACAATTTCGACATCTTCAAGTGTATGGGGTTCTCGGACATAACCCATATTCAGGAAATCGTTGAGCCTGTAAATACAGTTTTTTAAATATGGAGCATCGTTTTCGGGAAGGGTATCCCGTTCGAAAATATCATGGATTTCTTTTAGGTTAGTGCTGCGGAGAAGACGGAACGCCTTCTTCTCTCGGTCAAAAGCCATAATACCGGACAGTTCAGGCGGCACTTCGTATGAATCGTTGTTCTCGGGTTCAAAGGGAACAACACAATCCGGAACCAAAGCTTTTCGATATGTTGCAAACGATACCCTGCAATGAATCCTGTCAGCTTTCCCTTTAACCAAAAATGTTATACCCATGGAAGCCGGTTTGTACTGGGTCGCCATACCTATCTCTTCATCGAGATTTTCATCTGCCGTTTCGTCAAATTGAAGGATCCTGTCTCGACGCTTTTCGGTAGGTTCCTGATCCGCTACAGGCACAGATTCGGAATGATTCTCGGGTAAATCCTCATTGACAATGACGGTTTCATCATTATCTTGAGCCATTTTATTGCCCTGCGGAAACAATATTCCGACAGAGTATCTGCTTAAAGGGCTGCTTGAAATAAGCTCGTGTTCGGATTCTGGGAATACGAACTCGGAGCCCGGCCCCATAAGCTCGGCCTTAATAAGCTCAATGTATTCGTCTCGCGCTGTAATAAGCTGTTCTCTGATTTCTTGGTTGTTCACATTAGTACCTCCGATTCGGAAATGGGTCTGTTTACCATGCCGTTATTAACAAACGCAGCTTCGTCCAATTCAAAGACGTTTTCAAGTTCAAGCGTCTCCGAGAGATTCTCGACATTTTCATAAACTACTTCAAACGCACTGCCATAGGTCGGGTGTTTATTACTCAGCTTATCATTGATGGCCCGAGCAATAAGAGAAAGAATTTCTCGGCGATAGTGTCTGACAATACGACATCCTTCATAATATCCCGAAGGATCGCTAAGGAGGTAGGGATCCTGAGTTACTTTTGCGATAATGCTCATTGTTTTAGCATCTCTTGGCCCGACAATATGACTTTCCTCTATTAGCCATTGTCTAACCGTTACCTCCTGAAGAGAGCTTCCGTGTTTTTTCAGCTCTTTGGCAACAGCACGATACGTCATACGGTTCTGTTCCTTGTATTCTCGCAAAGCCGCCTTCCAATAAAATGCTTTTTCGGCAGCATCCATGACTTCCGGACTAAGCTTCCTTGTACTAATGAGCTGATCAAAAATCTGATCGACGATATTGCTGGTGTAACCGTCTTTTTTTGTAAAAACAAGTATATCGCCCGGTAGCAAATCCTCGGGTTTTCTTTCCGTGACAACACCTTCGTTTTGATCAAATACAACCGCGGTATAGTATTTAGAAAACAGGATCTGCTCACCCGTCGTAAATCTTCCGACCAACTTAACCTCGGATGTATTATTACTATTCTCTGTATTTCCGGAAGAGAATGCCGTTAAACGTCGTATATCAAACAGACCCATTGATTCGACATAGGCATCCAAGTCAGAGAACTCCTGTATTGTTTTCTCTGATATTTCCGGGTCGTTTGAGTCCTCGGTCTCAACAGCCCTGAAGTACTCCTCCCCTTTGAGGCCTTTGATTCTGGCGTTTAGCTTGCGTTCCGCTTTGACAGTTTTTCTTTTTCTAAAAGAGAAAGTCTTTTCTTCGTAACCGTATAAAAGGAGTGTTATATCAGGCGCGGAGAAGCATTGGAGTGCATCAAACCTTTTGCCCACGACATCTCCGGTGGCAATTATTCTGTCAAAAACCGCATGCGTGTCAAATCTGTTTGCGGTAATGCATGTCACATTCGGAAATTCGTCTCCGAATGCGAGAGCGAAAAGATCCGAATAGTATGCCTTGGGCACGATAAAGGCAATCTTTTCATCTTTGTGCTCGACAAGGTACTGTATTAATACAGCTTCCTTTGGAGAGCAATCATGCAAAGCTGAATACATATCCAAAAGAGTGGTTACCACTTCAATGCACTGATCGCGCATACCCATCACTCGATTTGAAATATTCATCAGTTCAGCTATTCGAGCCTCGGGAGAGACTACGGCAAGATTGATTTTGCCTGCAGTAATAGCGGATTCCATTCGTGCCATGCTGAAGAACGATGTGGTAAACAGATTAATCAGCGCAATCGAAGACAGGATGAAATTATCACGATCTTCTCCCGTCCAATTTGCCTGTTTGATTAAAAATACTTTTTCTTTGAGCTTTTTAAAGCTCTCCCAGTTCCAATAGCCCTCAACACTGATGACACTGGTTTTTCTCGCAATAATATTCGATATCTGTCGGTGAAGTTCATTTGTCAGCTTGTTGACTGAGCATACATTATTGTCAGAGCCTGAAATCAGCGCTTTTGTGCATGCGAAAAGTCTCGCGGAATCGTATTGCTCAATGGCCATCTCGCAGGAGTCGGAGTTAAAAGGGGCCAAAACATATGCAAATTTAAGACTTTTTCGCCTCAACAAGTCATTCAGCTCGGCGGCACTTGAAGTGAGCGAGTTGACATTGGTTACCATTAACCCGATTACTCTGTTCCCGTGCCTGTCGAGAACCAAATCCCTTGCTGCCGATATTTTACTTGTAACTTTAATGACGGCTTCTGCCTTGGAAGCGTTTTTACCGATCTGAAACTGTTCACCGCTTCCGGTGAAGTATGATACAGGGACTACATCTGTGAGTTCTACGACTTTATCCTGACCGTATTTTATTATCAGATGTCTGCATATTTCAACGAATTCGTTTTTATCGGCTACAACAACTACAGATAAATCAAGCGCTGTCGGAACATCCTGAATTGGTATTTCAAGCACGGACGAAATAAAGTCAGTACGGTTGGTCTTGCTTTTCCGAATGCCTCTTCCGTCTGTTACCACAGAAGCCCCTAAATACGGTTTTATCAAATGCTTGTTTCTGGCATAAGGAAGATTCAACTGCGAAGGACCGTTTTTCCCTTTGGCATCCTGACTAAGAATGATGTATTCTTCAGAAGGCGCTCCGCGCATAAGGCTCATTTTTTCAATGCCGCACCAGCGATATCGTTCTCCCTTATACAAAACCATATCACCGGGTTCCAGATTGGCTAAAATCTCGTCATTTGAGGAAAATTCGTAAGCAAGGCAACCGATCATTAATGCTGCTACAGATACAACGTCAAAACACAGCGACCCTGTGTGAAAGGCAAAGCAGACAGAGCGCTCTGACGGATCAAACTGTCCCGCAAAAAACCTTAGGTATTTTGCAATTATGGTTTCCTTTGACAGAAGCGAGTCGCCGTAGTAAAAGTCGCATTTATCAACGATTGCACGCATTATCCTCTCGTCGGCCATATCTTCCTCCTGTTTCAGACAGTCAGCTGATTAATACATGCCAGTATAAACTCCGCCATCTTCCTGATTACAGGAATCGTGACCGAATTGCCAAACTGCTTGTACTTTTGAACGTCAGGCATATCATCCGGAAAAGAAAACCCGTCGTTTCCGTTCTCATCTATGAAAGCATAGTTGATGAACCCTTGCAGCTTCCCCCATTCCGACGGCGTCATGACACGTATGCCTTTATCATTAAGAGGAGTTTTTTTGCCCGGAAGCTCTAACCCGGCAATGCCCTCCTTAGGATCATAAACAAGGTTTCTTTCTCTGCCGGATCCGCCTGTTGCCAGTAATGTATTTGCAACAGGATGCTCTATCGACGGTTCGTTAACTATACGATAACCAAAGCCGTATCCTTTGCTTTCCTGACGTTCGCGGTGCCGAATAAGAGTTTCAAGATACCCTGAAGCCATATAGTACTTCGCATCAACGTCGCTGTCGAGCAAATCATTTAAATCCCGGTAAAGATTATTTTGACAACCCGAGGGAATCAAAGCCGGAAGATTATTCAGTTTATCAGCAGGGAATCGTTCTGTATCAAAACCAATGATATATGTTCTCGGCCTGTTTTGCGGCATTCCGAAGTCTCTTGAGTTCCGGACAAAATCTTTGGGATTGTACTCAAGAGCTCCGGTGTCTGTGCGCTTTATCCCAACTACATAATAGCCGAGCTTGTTGACAAGCGTATCGGCAATTGTCCTGAATGTCTCACCGTTATCATGAGTAACCAACCTGTCAACATTTTCAAGGAAGAAGCAGAACGGCCTTGTCCTTTTAATAATTTCGGCAATGTGGAAAAAGATTTGCCCCTTGATTTCGTCATCAAAGCCTTCCTCCTTGCCTACGCGACTAAAGGTCTGACAAGGGAAACCGGCAAGCAAAACATCGTATTCCGTTGAGTCGACCAATTCTTTAAAGCAGTCTGAAGTAATATCGTTATTCGGGTCATCGCCAAATAGATGCCTATAGGTTTTGCAGGCATATTTATCAACTTCGGCAGATAGCACATTGCGAAATTGCCCCGTCAATTCAAAACCTCGTCGAATGCCCCCTATTCCGGCGCATAAATCGATAGTACGGAACGGAGGAAAAGGGATCGTTCTTAAAGCCGCTTCCACAGTATCAACACATTGTGTTAGGTTCTTTTTTATCTCATGCCCCCAAAACCGCAAAGTCATCCAGCCCTTTTCTTCTAAAGCAGCATTGACCCGAGCATCGCGTGCCATGTTCTTTTCGATTTTAGGAATCCAAAAGTCTCGATTACTGTGGATAGTGTTTCTGGCATTGTTCCAATCGTAACCATGCCAGAAATCTCCGTCACAAAAAACAGCAATTCTTCTTGCTGGAAATGCAAAATCAGGTTTTCCCGGAATACCTTTCTGATTCTTGACATAAGTAAAAATCCCGCGACGATTAAGTTCCTCCTCGAACAGGAGCTCGATCGCAGTATTCTTTTCCTTAACTCTTCTCATATTATATGAAATCTGCTCGGTTGTTTTACTATGGCCCATAGCCTAAGCACTCCATTTCATATAAAACTCCACAGTTTATTTTAGCATGTCCGGTCGGGTAATTCAAGAACGAACAGCATCCATTAAGAAAAATGCAGAATCCTCTGCGAACGGAGAACGCAAGAAATAGTTGTGTTTTTTCGGGTAACAGATGCTGTTCTCATGAGTAATTGTCCTAAAAATCTCTTAGGCGCAAAATGAAAAACGCAATTATGTTTGGAACAGAAATAGGCTTATAAATAGATACTTCCCTTCCGTGAGTAGGAAAGACAGCAAGTTGTCCTGCCCTTCCGGCAGCAGGGACGGAACTTTGAGGTTTTCATACTTGAAACCAAAAGAGCGTAGTTAGTGGGACTTAATAATTTTCTATCATTTTCTTAGAATTGGAAACAAGATTTTAACAGGCGATCTCGTTTTCAATCTCGATAGTAATAATTATTTCTACAGATCTTCTACTAACTCCGTGTTCTTTCAAAATACAACGAATCATTACTCGCCCACAGCGGCATGGGGTCAGAGGGCTGTGCCCTTGCAAGCGGCCTTTGGGTATAAAAAGGCGATGCTTGCAGGGACATTCACCCATCGGTTTTTCATATGGCCTCGCAGAGCACAAAGCACTTTTGATGGACTTGCTCAGTCAAAAGTGCTTTTGCGTTACTTTCGCAGAAAGTAACAAAGGCATTAACCGGATTTTCGGTGTTTTTCTTGGATTCTCATCAGCACCCGTATTCGTCATAATCGGGAACTGCCATGCTTTTGAGGAATCTGCTGTTTGCGGTTATCGGCGAGTTACTGAACGCATACCCCTTTTCTTTCATGAGACGTGCCTTGAAATCAAGGAGTTCCGGCGGAACGTTCAAAGATGAAGCCGCCTGACAGAAGGCCTGACCGTCATAAAGCGCGCCGAAGAAGTCGTCGTCGGAGATCAGAAGCTCCGAGGCGAAAAGGTTTGCTTCCTTTTCGCAGCGGCTGCTTTCGTCGAAGAGGGCAAGCTCATGAAAAGCGTGCATGCCGGAATCGGCGTGAAGCATAGCGTGCCCGAGCTCATGCGCGGTGATGATACGCTGTATCATGTAGGGCAGATCGGAGTTGACCGTTATGACCTTGATGCGGTTGCTCTTGACGAAGAAGCCCTTGATCGCATCCTTGCCCTTACCCATAGGAGAATAGCATACCGGGATTCCGAGGATAGAACACAAAGCAAAGGGATCTGTATCGCCGCATTTCGCCTTCAGCTTTGCGACAGTACGAACGATATTATCATATGCCATTATCCTCACCCCTTTCGCATAGGATCTCCGCTGATATTATACTGCATTCTTCCAAATCCGCAATACAAAAATGGTACTCACTCAATGACCGAGCAAATATATCCGAAGGTCAATCCTGATCCTTTTTACAGAACTTTCTTCTTGCTTCTTCCTTGCAGGTGATGTATGCCTTCATGACGGCCTCAAAGAAAGCGTCCTTCTGCTCCTGCGAAAGCTCTCCGCCTGCGAATAACGCGGTATTGGCTGACAGGAGCTCATCCATATTCTTTGCTCCTGCGGATCCATAACGCTCCCGAGCTTCGGCAATGTAATCGTCCTTCTCTATATCGGCCATAGGATCTTCGCATTCATCATCGGAAAGGAACTTGACCGAAACGCCCAACGCCTTCGCCAACTTCAGCATGGAAGCCGGGCGGGGCTTTTTTTCGCCCTTCTCATACGCGATAACCGAACGAACCGATAAGCCGATCTTTTTTCCAAGCTGAGGCTGGGAGATGCCGAGGGATACCCTCGCTTCCTTCACTTTCTCCGGAAAGGTCTTCATTGGAACACCACCTTAAAATTATTCATATAAGTTCAATGAACCCTATTGACAATAGTTCAATACTGTGATACAATCACCGCTGAACAATATTGAACTATCATGCATATTATACTTGAACCGCAGCCCCGTGTCAAGTGTAAATGCAAAAAAGTTCACGGGTTAATCCGAGGGAGTCCCCGCAAGCATCGCCTTTGTCATGACAAAGGCAGCCATGCCCGCGATGGACAATTGCGCAATGCTATTGCGGTCAATTGTCCTTGCAAGCATGGGATTTGTGTCCCCAAATCCGCTTGTCGAGGCGAGCCCCAAGCCCCTATGCCGCACAGCGGGAGAAGGAACGATATTAACGAGGAGGATTGAATGAGAAACAGAGAGTACGACATGCACCTGCGGCTGAACGAAGCGGAGTATCGCAAGCTCGGTGAGCTGGCACAAAAAGCGGGCGTCACTCGCTCTGTTGTGCTGCGAAAGCTCATCATGGGTACGGAGATCAAGGAACGTCCCAACGTCGATTTCATTGATCTGATAAGCACGATCGACCATCTGTGTATTAACGTGAATCAGATCGCGCATCACGCGAACGTGCAGGGCGGTATCACCTCGGAGGAAGCAGCGGAGGCAAAACGGTTGGTAACGGAGATCAGAAAAAGGCTATATTGGAAAAAGGAGATTTGGATGTGAAAAAGAAAAACAAGAAGGCTGTGCCGGCATTTGCCCCGCAGATAAAAACGGTCAAGCAGGTCAGGGCTATGCTCAAAACGACGAAGGACGGGATCATAATGAACACTCTGCAGAATTACGTGACGATCCTGCAGCACGATCCGCAGCTATATGATGCCATTCACCTTAATGAAATGAGCGGCAGGGTCCATATAACGAAAAAGCTCGGCTGGAAGAGGGATGAGAGCAGCCCACTGACGGATACAGACGTCAATAACATTCGGCTCTATCTGGACAGGACTTACGGCATCTCGGCTGAAAAACAAACTGTTTCCGCAATTGATATCGTCGCGAACGAAAAGCGGTATCACCCCATACGCGATATGCTCTTTCCGCCTCTGTGGGACGGGAAAGAGCGCATACGGTACGTACTTCATCATTTTCTCGGTGCGGAGATAAATGATTTCAATTACGAGTGTATGAAGCTGTTCCTGCTCGGCGGCATCGCACGTGTATTCAACCCAGGCTGTAAGTTCGATTACATGCTCTGCCTCATCGGCGACCAGGGAGCGGGCAAATCGTCTTTCTTCCGAAAGCTGGCCCTCAGGGACGAATGGTTCACCGACGATATCAAACGCCTTGACGACGAGAACATCTACCGCAAGCTGGAGGGGCATTTCATCATAGAAATGCCGGAGATGAGCGCTATCGCAAACACCCGTACGATCGAAGAGACAAAGGCGTTTATTTCCCGTTCGAAGGACACTTACAAGGTCCCATATGACCGTTTCCCGAAGGACAGGCCGCGCCAGTGTATATTCGGCGGAAGCTCGAACCGTATAGCTTTCCTGCCGCTCGATCGATCCGGTAACAGGAGGTTCCTCCCGATCCTGATCGATATGTCAAAGGCCGAGGTGCATATCCTCGAGGATGAGGCGGAAAGCGAGCGTTATATCCTGCAGTTATGGTATGAAGCAATGCACATCTATTTCCTGAATAAGCCTCCGCTCAAGCTTCCGAGGGAGTATGAAAAGGAGCTTGTCAACATACAGCGCGCCTTCATGCCGGAGGACGATCGCCTTGGTATGATAATAGGTTTCCTTGATAAAACGGGCGAATCGAGCATCTGCTCCCGCATGCTATATCGCGATGCGTTCGGTCTAAAAGACGAACCCCGTAATAGGGATCTGTTGGAGATAAACGAGGTCATGAACGCAGGCATAGCATCAAAAGAAATAGTCGGCTGGAAGAAGTTCGACAAGCCCCGTCGCTTCCGTGAATTCGGCATTCAGCGGGGCTGGGAGCGTATCACGGATGACCTTGGATTCACCGAAATACAGTGTGAATTACCTGAGGGTCTATTCGATGATAAGCCTTCCTCCTAGTAAGCCTAATGGGTTGTTTCTATGTTACTGTAACTGTTACAAGCACCAAAAAAGATTTTTATGGGGTTAATAGAAGAAAAAGGGTTTTTAAGCCCCTTGTTACGCTGCCGCTGTAACAGGGGGATGGAAAGGAAAAGCATTGAAGGAAATAAGGATAAGTGAATTGAAGCCCTTTGAGGGGCACCCGTACAATGTAATTGACAATGAAGAAATGGACAGGCTCGTCGAGAGCATTAAAGAGCACGGCATAATGACGCCGCTGATCGTGCGTCAGGTCGGCAACAGGTATGAGATCATATCCGGCCACAGACGGGCTCACGCTGCTGAATTGGCCGGGCTCGATACCGTTCCGGCGATAGAGATGGATATGACAAAGGACGAAGCCGCGGTTGCGCTTGTTGACAGCAATCTGCACCGCGAACATCTGCTGCCGAGCGAAAAGGCGTTTGCTTACAAGCTCAAACTCGAAGCACTTTCCCGTCAAGGCAGGCGGACGGATTCAACTTCCCGCCAACTTGTCGGGAAGTTGAACGGACGCAATCCCGAAAGCGCGGATATGGTCTCGGATACCGACAGCGGTCGGCAGGTGCAGCGCTATATTCGTCTGACACATCTGATTCCCGCTCTGCTCAATATGGTCGATGACGGACGTATCGCGTTTTCCGTCGGCGTGGAACTCTCCTTTCTTGACAGCGATCTGCAGGCGACGCTCGTGATCGCGATAGATCTCAACGACTGTACGCCGTCATATGCCCAGGCTTGCCGGATGCACAAGGCAGTAAACGACGGCTCCATCAGCGAGGAATTGATTGATAAGATCATGGCGGAAGAAAAGCCGAATCAGAAAGAGAAGGTCAGCATTTCTGCGGATGAGCTTCGCAGCTACGTTCCTAACGGCACTCCTTCCGAGATGAAGGCGTTTATCCGCAAAGCCTGTGAACACTATTCGGATTATCTCAAGCGGAAACGTGAGGAAGTAAGATGAGCAGGAAAAGGAAAAACCTTTGCCGTATCAGCACCGGTTCGCGCTCATACAGGATCGGCGGGATAAAGTACATCGTATCCGCTCACTTTGCCGCGTACGATTCGCTTACAGGCATTACGCTCCGCGACCGAATGACGCACAGCTTCAAAAACGGTTTCGCAGAATTGCCGTCTGCCGCTGAGGATGATAATATGATTTCGGGATGTGCGTGCTCCGAAAAAAGAGAGGAGGATGTGAATTGAAAAAGACATCGGAGCAAGGCATAACGGCGCTGTATTGCAGGCTTTCGCGCGACGACGGCGCGGAGGGCGACAGCAATTCGGTCGCCAATCAAAAGCGCATGCTGTCGAAGTATGCGAAGGAGAACGGTTTCGTTAATACGCGGTATTACGTTGACGACGGCTACACGGGTACGAACTTCAACCGCCCCGGCTTCAAACAGATGATGGAGGATGCCGAAATGGGCTATATCACGACCATCATCGTGAAGGACATGTCCAGGTTCGGCAGGGACTACCTCGGAGTAGGCAAATACACTGAATCGGTGCTTCCCGATCTGGGGGTGCGTTTCATAGCCATTAACGACGGCGTGGACAGCGAGGACGGCGAAAACGAGCTTGCACCGTTCAAGAATATCATGAACGAGATGTATGCCCGGGATATCAGCCGAAAGGTGCGATCGGCGCATAGGATCAGGGGCAATGCCGGCGAACCGCTGGGTCCTCCGCCGTATGGATACGTCAAGGATCCCGCGAATCCCAAGCGATGGATCGTTGAGCCCGAAGCCGCTGCGGTCGTGAGAGAGATATTCAAAATGCGGCTTGAAGGCAAGGGCAATGAAACGATCGCCCGTGTTCTGAGCGAGCGAAAAGTCCTTAACTGCACCTATTACTGGAAATCCCGAGGCGATAACCGCAACGGCCGCAAATGGCAGGAAGCTCCTTATAACTGGAAATGCTCAACGGTTGATTCTATACTCAAGCGGGTCGAGTACTGCGGCGATCTTATCAATTTCAAAACCTATTCCAAATCCTTCAAGAACAAGAAAAGGTTTATGAACCCCGATGAAAAGCACGTCATTTTCAGAGGAATACATGAGCCGATCATCGACCGTGAAACCTTTGAGCTCGTTCAAAAGCTTCGCGGCAAGGTCAAGAACCGAGCGCCGAAGAAGGAGAACGGCGAAAAGAGCATATTCGCCGAGCTCCTCACCTGTGCCGACTGCGGTCACAAGCTTTGGTTTCATGTGAATACAAGGAACAAATCAATCCGCTATTTCGCCTGTTCCAACTATGTGAAGGACTATCGGGGCACCTGCCCGACACGGCATTATATCCGAGAGGACGCTCTTTACGAGGTCGTGCGCCTTGAGCTTCGGAGATTATCCGCATTTCTCCAAGAGGACGAGGTCACCTTTGTGGAACTGCTTTCAAAGAAGACGGGCGAGGAAGCGAAAGCCGAACGAACCGTGCTTGAGGAAGAGCTTCGCAAAGCACGTCAGCGGAAAGAGCTTGTCGGAACGCTTTACGAAAAGCTCTACGAGGACAATGCCCTCGGCAAGGTGACGGACGAATGGTATTCTCACATGTCGCTGAAATACGAGGTCGAGCGTGTCGAGTTGAAAGCAAAGATAGCCGAACTCGAGGGCAAACTCAAAGGCTTCCAAACGGCTGCGAAGAACAACGAGTATTTCATCCACGCTGTCCGTCGTTTCATGGAAATGGATACGCTTACTGCTCCCCTACTGAAAGAGCTGATCGACAGGATCGAAGTATCAGAGGTTCAAGGCAAAGGCAAGAACCGCACCCAGCGGATCGTCATCCACTACCGCTTTGCAGGTTACATTGATCTTGAGCGAGATTATCTTGAAAGCAATATCGTACAGGATACGAGAAAGGGAGTTGCTGTCGAATACGTCCCGCATGCGGCGGGAGAATAACCGATTATAAGGAAAAGAAAAGCGAGTATTGACTGAAATCCGTTGTCAATACTCGCTATGGTGCGGTTGATGGGACTTGAACCCATACGGTCTCCCATACGCCCCTCAAACGTACGCGTCTGCCTGTTCCGCCACAACCGCATTTTTCACTGCGAGAGATATTATAACGCTTTCCGATGCATTTGTCAACACAAATTATGTCCGAAAGTCAATATATTTTTGAAGCTGTGCAAATTTCCGCCTTTTGCCCTTTTGCAGGGTGCAAAACGTGCTGCGTTTATGTTATAATATAGGCACAGCAAACCCTTGTTTCAGGGTCGTTTTACGAATAATATCGGGAGGTTGGGGCGGTTTTCGGCTTTTACTGCGCAATTCCGTCCGAACCGGAAAGGGAACAGAACATGCAAAAAGATAAAGCACTTGAAATGGCACTCGGTCAAATCGAAAAGCAATACGGCAAGGGTGCAATTATGCTGATGGGAGATGCCGCCTCAAGGATTCAGGTTTCCGTCATTCCGACGGGCTGCATTGAGCTTGACGCAGCTCTCGGCGTCGGCGGCATTCCGCGCGGAAGAATAGTTGAAATATACGGGCCGGAATCCTCCGGCAAAACCACCATTGCGCTGCATATCATTGCCGAAGCGCAAAAAATGGGAGGTATGTGCGTTTTTATCGATGCCGAACATGCGCTTGACCCCGTTTATGCCGAAAAGCTTGGCATCAGCATGGACAAGCTCTATGTTTCCCAGCCGGACAACGGCGAACAGGCACTTGACATTGCGGATGCACTCGTTCGCAGCGGCGCGATCGACGTTATCGTTGTTGACTCCGTTGCGGCTCTCGTTCCCAAAGCCGAGCTTGAAGGCGACATGGGTGATTCTCACGTCGGCCTGCAGGCAAGACTCATGAGCCAGGCATTGCGCAAGCTTGCCGGCGTTGTCGGAAAATCCCGCACATGCGTTATTTTTATCAATCAGCTCCGCGAAAAAGTCGGTGTTATGTTCGGCAATCCCGAAACCACCACCGGCGGCAAGGCGCTGAAGTTCTTTGCCTCCATCCGTTTGGACGTCCGCAAAATCGACACGCTGAAACAGGGCAATTCGCCCGTCGGCAACCGCACGCGCATCAAAGTCGTTAAAAACAAGGTTGCGCCGCCTTTCCGCGTTGCCGAGTTCGACATTATCTACGGTGAAGGCGTTTCTAAGGAAGGTTCCATTCTCGATATGGGCGTTGCAAACAAAATCATCACAAAGACCGGCGCATGGTTCTCCTACGGCGATATCCGCATCGGACAGGGCAGGGAAAACGCACGCAATTTCCTGCGCGACAACCCCGAGCTTTGCAAAGAAATCGAAAAGAAGCTCCGCGACCTTATCGAAACAGCCCATGACGAAACCGCTCCCGTCAGCGAGGACGAGCCCTATTCCGAGGATGAATAATTCAAAAGCAACCCGCGCTTTATGCCGTGCATACCGAAAACATGCCGGCTGACGCCCCGGTTAACGTTCCGCAGTTAAATTTTCAATTACAAAAGCTCCGCAGCAGATACTTCGGCCGTGCGGAGCTTTTTCGGGTTTTATCCGTTTTGTTCAAATTCGAATTCTCAGCCCAATCCGAGCGCGGCACGGAGTATCAGCAC